>X130_Alpine_Ibex__coassemble_194_pt1 | contig 8922 bp, 5 predicted proteins | sample X130_Alpine_Ibex__metabat2_high_PE_003 | metagenome-assembled genome bin X130_Alpine_Ibex | reverse complement strand
GGTGGATTCCTCTGGTTTTGGGAATCATTATTCTGGTATTGGGCATTCTGGTGCTGCTTTTCCCTCAAATAAGCTATCTTATTATGACACTGTTTTTTGGTGTTGCAATAATTTTGTCGGGAGTAATATACGTAGGTATGGCTACCGGTAAAGGGATAAAGGGAAGGGGCTGGCTTGCATTTGCAGGTGTTGTGGAGATTATTTTGGGACTTGTCCTTACAATGATGCCGGCAGTATCTGCCTTAGCACTCCCCATATGCTTGGGATTCTGGCTTATGTTCAAGGGTTCCTCTTTAATTGGAATTGGATACAGGCCTAAAAATGAGAGAGGTGAAGGATGGGGATGGACAGTATTTTCTGCCATTGTACTAATTATTTGTGGTATAATCATACTTATGCAGCCTATCCTTTACGGTATGGAAGCAGTAGTATGGTGGACAGGAATATCTATGATTATTGGAGGTTGTGCATTAATGAATTACTCCTTCAAGATTAAAGGGACAAATGCAATGGAATAGCCTTTCCTGTATGATGCTGCCAAACAATTGGAAAAGAATTAGGGCAATCGTTTTAAGATTGCCCTAATTCTTTAGAAGTTGACTCTAAGTGACATCTGCAGTCTGTTATCCTGCTTGAATGTATCATTCCTGTTCCTTCTGCTTCCCCACAAATATTCCACACCTGTGCTCAATACCGGTGAAATTCTGTAAATCATATTGGTAACAAAATATGTTGCGGTCTTGTATGTTCCACCGTCAATATTCAGAGCATTTTCGGGATAAAAACATTTTACCTCACTGAAAGTGGCAGATGCAGACAATTTTGGATTTATGAAATATTGCAGGCCAATATATGAACCCACAACATCCACACCTTCCATTCCGCCACCTTCTACAGGAACCATATCCAATCCCAATCCCTGCAAATCCTGCACATAAGATGCAATTCCTTTACCATAAACACTCTGGCTGAAAAGGGTAAATTTCTTTCCAAACGGGCTGGCACCGCTCAATTTTATACCAATCCCCTGCTGGTTCCCCGATTCCTGAGCCAGCACATTATAGTAACGCATATTTCTCATTATTCCCGACAGTCTTAACCATCCTTTCCCCTCTTTCCAGCTGTATTGCACATAAAGGGGAATATCGGGAATACGTTGGTTCTCTTTTCTTCCATTATCACCATAAGTTGCATTTACAGAGGGATATTCAAAACCAATACCCACCTTCCAATGCTTGTTCAGTGCCACCTGGTAATCTATAACCGAATTGAAAAGAAAAGTCATTGCATTTGGCCCCTGCTGGTCAATTGTCTGGGCCGCTGCCGCTCCATCTGTAAAGAGGCTTGTTGTATAACCTACAATCCAGTTCCTGTATGACAGGTAGGCAGCTTTCAATGAAAATCCATAGCTGTTCATCCCCTCTCCAAAACCGAAATCTATATATGCACCAACCTTATCTTCTGTTTGCGGCAATGCCACAAAGTTGAAGAAGATATTTGACGATGCTGCACTCATCTGGAACAGGCTACTGTTTCCCGGAACCTTTTCCATTGGTATAGCACTGGTAATAAAATAGATTGGGCTTTCAATAGGATTACCCATATCATACGATACGGAACCCCTGATATAACCACCAATACCCAGATAGAACTCCTGATCTTTTCCAATTACTGAAAATCTGGGCATCCCCGGAGCGTTGAAGTATTTGGGGGCATTCTCTTCCAAAACCTTCAAAACAAGAGTATCCTTTTCCTGTCCATTTACCTTTAGGACAGAAAAGGTGGCCGCAAATATGCAGGCCACCAAAACTTTTACCGTTTTCATTACTGTTTATTCTTGGTCTTCTATAACTACAACTCTGTTAAGTTGTGCTTTATCAAATTTCTGCTGGGTAGAACCTACGGCAACCACTTGCAACTGATCTGGATTTACTCCAAATTTCTCTACCATTGCTTTGTAAACAGCCTCTCCCCTCTTCTGGCTCAACTTCATATTGAACTCAGGAGTACCGGTCTCTTTATCTGCTGAAGCATAAAGGATATAATTCTTCTCAGGGAACTGGTTTATCACATTGGCCATATATCCAATGTTAATCATTGCCTTGTCTGAGATTTTGGCCTTTCCTATCTCAAAGAAGATTGCCATATCAGGGAATACAGGAACAGGCTGCTCTTCACTTCTCTCTTCATTAAGTTCAACTTGCTGTGCGTTCATCTGGTCAATCAGGGCCATACGTTTCTTCTCTGCCTTTTCAAGCATACTTTCAAGCATTGCAATCTGCTCTACATATTGGGTATTATCCTCTATTACCACCAGGTCTGAAGCTCTTTGGAAACCTCTTGCACCAAATTTGTATGTAATGCCTGCTGTAACTGATACAAGTCCATCCAACCCGTTGGATCTGTTGTTATAGGCAAATCTCTGGTTTACAAGCATACTCTTCATCTCTATGTTCACATCAACAGCATCTGAAATTCTAAGATTGTGAAGCAAACCTACAGAAACAGCCAACTCATTTTTGTGTGTCCCGTTCTCCCAAGATCTGGCCCAACCTGCACCTGCAAATGGGATAAAATTCCAGAAACGGTCAACCTCTCCACCTATTGCATTAGAAATATTCCATAAGAAATCGCCGTGCAAATTCATTGTATTGAATTTTTCCTCATAATATCCACCTGAATCAGGGCTTCCCTCAGAGTATGGAAGTTCGCCAAATGACCATCCTTTAGCCTGTAATCCGGAATATTGCAATCTGACACCAACAGATGGGGTGATCCATTTACCTATTGAAACATCCAGTGCCGGAGCAATCCTTTTACCAAAATCTCCGTGATTATCACTTCCTCCAAAATAAACTTGTGCTCCACCACCGGCAGAGATAAACCAATTGTCCCAAAAGCCATTTGTTACATACGGTCCTTTCTGTCCCTGTACCTCTATTACGGTTTCATTCTGGGCAAATGCTGAAAGGCTGAATAGAGCAATTGTAAAAACTAAAAATACCTTTTTCATAATGTTGAATTTTAAATTAATCCGCTTACTCTTCAAAACAGATATGAAGGCATTTTGTTTTCTGTTAACAAAATCTTAATTTACTGGGAGAAATGATATTGTTTAACAAAATTCAAATAAGATGAGATATCCTAACTTCAACAGCAATGAAATAACACTTAACGGTAAAATTAGCACTCCTGCAAAGTCAAAGGTATTCAAAGGCCGCTCATTGTAAACATTCAGTACTGTTGTTTGTTTCTAAGGGTAATTGATACAACTTTTAAATTTAATGGAATGAAAAAATTTTACTTATGTTCAATTACCCTGCTTACTTTACTTATTTTTGGAACTGCACTTAATGCACAAGACTTTGGAGATGAAACCACAATGACCAGACAAGAGGCCAGAAAAGCTGCACGCGCCGCTCATAGGAAAGCTATGGAGGCTGAAAACCAGCAACTTTTCCAGCAGGCTGTACAAGCTCTTAAAGATGGAAGTTTTGTAATTGAAGCTGACCAGTTGCTGTTTCCTCAAGGTCTTACAAAATTTGTATCCAGCCTTACCAACTTTGTATCAATGAATGATGGTAAAGCTGTTATACAGATTGCAACCAGCAACTTCAGACCCGGACCTAACGGTGTTGGTGGAATTACTGTTGAGGGTACCCCCTCAAACATAACAATGAGTACGAGCAAAAGGGGAATTGTATATTACAACTTTATGGATCAGGGCATTGCTGTTTCAGCCACTGTAAATATACAGCTTACAGGTGATGGCAACAGGGCAACTGTAACCATCTACCCTAACTTTAACAGCAACAACCTTACCATGACAGGTGTACTTGTACCATACGAGCAGTCAAATGTGTTTCAGGGCCAGACAATTTAGACAGATATAACCGTATCCGCAGACAAATACCACAAATAGCCCTTAACATTTGTGTACCCCATTGAGGTGAGCAGTTCTTTGTATCTGCTCACCTGCTTTTTATACCTTCTGTAAAGATCTGTATCTTCAGGGGAATATGCTCCAAACTTGTAATCTATCACTACCGCTTCCCCATCCTTAATTATAACTCTGTCGGGACGCTTCTCCTCCCCATTTGGGGTAAGGATACTGCACTCGTTCATAACTGTATATTCATCAGAAAACCATCCATATTCCTCTACAGAATCTATTTTTCCCCTGACCATCTCAAGCAGCTCATCCCTGCCACATGTTGCAACCCCCTCTGCAACAGCCTTATCTACAGCCGCACCAACGCTCTTGGAATAATCAACCAAAGAGAAGACATAATGCATTGCTATTCCGTGCTCCCTTATGGATTCCCCCTCCCCTACAGTACCTCCCTGGGCAACAGTGGCTGTTCTTCCCAAATCCATCGTATTCCCAAACGGATTCTTCAACTCAAATTTTACTTCGCACTGCGGCCCGGCCTCCTGCTGTATCTTTTCTCCTATCACAATCTTCTCATCCCAACTGAACTTCTCCTTGTATTTGGAATGGTAAATATTCAGAATATCAGCCATACTGCCAGCCTGCTTCCCACAATCATTCATCTTGGCCGCATAAACAACCAACCCCTCCTTAGGTCTGGTAAATGCAACATACACCGTATTTATACTGTCAATATACTTGTACAGCCTCTCCTTATTGTATTCATCTACAAACTCCGTATCAAGCAAACCTTTAACATATTTGACAGGAACAGGCATATCACCACTGCAACACCAAAGATTGGGTGCCATAGACGGTATATGATCAAGTTTCTCATCAAGGAATGGCACAATAACCACCTTATAGGCCAACCCCTTGGATTTATGGATAGTTGTTATTGTAATTGCATCCATATCTTCCGGAGCAGAAATTGTCTTTTCAGACCCGGTCTTGTCCCACCACTCCAGGAATTGTGCAATGTCAGTTCCATTATTCACAGCAAACTCCAGAACAATATCCATAAAAGCCTGAAGGAAAGCAACCTCTTTCCTCTCTTCATCAGACAAGGACTCCCTTACAAGCCTCTCACACAACTGATATAGTGAATACTCCTTTATCTCACCGGCGTTAGGGATGTTCTGAAACTTACGGAGCACAGCCAATGAGGCGCTCTGGGGATTATCCAGTTCCCTCAATATATTCACCAGCTTCTGAACCCCCTTGCTGGAACGGATATAAAGGGAATCACTTGAAATTATATCATAACCGCATTCAAGCAACTTATTTGCTACAGCATTCCCCTCCTCCCCTTTTCTAACAAGTACTGCCATATCTCTAAAACTGTATCCGGATGCCAGAAGTTCCTCAATTTTCCCCGGCAGAAGAGCAAGCACTTCATCTTTGAAATTATTCTCCACATCAACAAATTCAACCTCCACAAAACTCCTTTTCTCCCCTTTACCCTCTGGCTTTTTCTGCTCCAGCCCCTCATACAGCTCTTTTATAGTCTCTTTACCGCCACACTCCTCACCATAAACACCCTGCGCAACTTCTGCACAAAATCTGAAAAAATCATTATTGAACTCTCTAATCTCCTCACCACTTCTGTAATTTTCCAAAAGCGGTTCACCCCCCAACTCATCTTTTCTGAACAGATTATTCAAATCCTCTTTCAGAATCTTCCAGTCCGAACCTCTCCATCTGTAGATGCTCTGTTTCTCATCACCCACTATCAGATTCTCATTCCCACCGGCAAGACTGTTCAACAACAAAGGATAAAAGTTCCTCCACTGCAACGAAGATGTATCCTGAAACTCATCCAGCATAAAATTATCCAATCTTGCCCCTATCTTCTCATACACAAACGGGGTATCACTTCCATCAATAATTTTCCCAAGCAACTCCGTAGACTCAGAGAGGAGAATGACATTTTTCTCCCTGCAATACTCCACAACCCTCTCATATATATCATTCAAAATACCCAGCACATTCAAATTGGAATACACAGCACACGCAGTAGCATAACCGCAATATTCATCTTCTATAAAAAGCAATATCTTCCCGACAGTTTCATTCAGTTCCCCATATACCCCTTCAATTGCAGCCGGACACTTCTTACCAGTAAACCACTCATCAATATTATTATGAATTTTTTCCAAAGTGGTTGTTGGCATTGGAATAATCCCTTTCCCGTTCCACTGCACAACTTTAGAGAGATAGTTGAACGGAGATCTTGTCTTCCCACCTTTAAAATCAGACGGCACCAATGAATGATGCCCCATTTGTCCCATCCCCTCTTTGCACAACCCAACCAACCTGTCCTCAAAACCAGAAATTTTCCCCTTCACCTGCTGTTTGAAACACAGTACCCCGTCAATGGTAAGGTTCTCTTCTGCTCCAGAACACCTCTCTTTGGCCAATTTGAAATCTTCAGAAAAAATCTGTTTTCCAAGTTTCATAATCTCCCCCTTCACATTCCACGACGCCCCCTTATCTATAGTTTCAAGAGAATACTCAATCAGCCACTCAAGCAATTTGCGGTTCTGAGGCTCATCCAATTCCGAAAACATCCTGTCTACCGCCTTCATCAGAACATTATCCCTGTCAAGCTCAACATTATAAGTGGCCATACGCCCCAGCTCTTTTGCAAAAGAACGCATAACCTGCTGGAAAAACTTGTCAATGGTACTTACTCTAAAAGAGGTATAATCGTGCAAAAGTGAAATTAGAATCTCTTTGGCCTTATCCCTTATCCACTCCTCATCTTTACCGGTATACTCTTTAATACCATCCAAATAATCAGACCCTTTCCCCTTCACCGACAACTTGTACAGCTCCTCCAGAATCCTCTGCTTCATCTCATCAGTAGCCTTATTGGTAAAAGTAACCGCCAGAATATGCTTGAATGCATACGGTTGTCCAAAGAGCAGTTTTATATACTCCCCTGTAAGTCTGTGTGTCTTTCCTGCACCTGCCGATGCCTTATAAATGTTCAACATACCCAAAATCCATTTTCCCGTTATCACTCAAGCTATCTTCCGCATAAAGCTGCATGGCTGCAATATCCGCAACGCTTCTTCTGGGGATTTGCGTAGAAAGGAACCTCCCTGTTGAAAATCTCCTCTACACACTCCACAAGCAACCCCTTGAAAGTTTGCAGCTTCTCCTCTTCCAGTTTCAAAGATGCAATACCATCCTTGGATATCTTTTTCAAAGGATATATTACCAGCTCCACTTCGCCTGAAAGTTCTCCTGCACATATTTTTTTCTCCAGACAAATCAATGCATACAAATAAAGCTGCAATACCGCCTTATACTTGCCTTCTCCCAATTTATCAAATAGCACACCCAGTTCCTCCCCTTTTGGAAGCATATCCACACTGCCTGTCTTGTAATCAATTATCCTTAAAACATTGCCTTCAATTATCCTGTCTATTCTGTCTACAAATGCCCTGAAATTAACCTGCAGAGCCCCATTGTTAACTGGCAACTCATAACAGAACTCCCCCTCACCCTTCTCATACCTGAAAGGGGCTTTCCCTTTATCCAGTGCCAGAGCCAGATTCACATACTTTTGGATAAGTGCCTCAACAATCTTGTGCTGTCCGCTCAATTCCTCCACCTTCATATACTCTTTGAACCCATCCACAATAAGTCTGCTTACAAGCTCTCTATTCCTCATCATTGCCTCTATATCATCGGGAGCAACCCTTTTCCCCTCATACCCTTTATAAAGATTTTCCATCACATAATGGAAAATGCTTCCAAAAACATTGCTCTCAACACTCTCAGAGATTTCATCCTCCTCCTTCAGCCCCTCCACATTCTCAAAATAGAATTTCAAAGGGCAGGCAATATAATTATTTATTGCACTGGCAGAAAGTGACTTGCTTCCACCTGCTGCAAACCTCTCTACAAGCAGTTCCATTAAGGCATCATCTTTTACAACTTCCATCCTGTTCCCCTCTTTTTCTCCCTGCACTGCAACAGCAACTGCCTCCTCCTGCACCTGAGCTCCAAAATGATACTTCAACTGCTTCACATACCTGCTGGCTTCACCACTTCCCAACCCCTCATTTCTGGTATCATATACCATAAAGATATTCTTTGCCCTGCAGATGCTCCTGTAAAAATGGTAAGCTGCAATACCATCCTGAAGTTCGTATGTAGGCAACCCGAAACCTATTCTCAAATTATACGGCACCACCGACTGGGCCACACTTGCAGATGGGAATTTCCCTTCATTTGCTGAAATTATGATAACATTGTCAAAATCCAGAGCCCTGGCCTCAAGGGTACCCATTACCTGAAGTCCTGCCAACGGTTCTCCCTTAAACGGAACAACAATACCCCTGCACAACTGCTCCAGCAATCTGAACCAGGTCTTTCCCTCCATTGGAATATCCAAATCATCAAGTCTTTTCACTTTCAGATAATACTGGTACACAAATTCCCTCTCCCAGGTATCAACCCGTTCATCCAGCATAGCAAGCAGATTGAGCAGATATGCTGCAATCTCCTTAGGATATCTTGCCACCCTTAACAAAGCTGCAAGAAACTCATCCTCGCATTCCAGCACATCTCCACCCTGCGGAACATATATCAAATTCCCTTTTATTACCCTCTCCTTTATCTTCTTTGCCCCATCAGGGGAAATTTGTTTTATATATCCGTGCGACAACACCCCAATAAGGGATTTATGATAAAAACAGATTTTGCCGTTTTTCTCCCTCACATCAAGCTGCAGCTGTTTCACAAGATCCATAAAAGAGATTAACGGGGTAGTTGTAATTGGATACCCCATAGTTACATTTATGGATTTGAACTTTTCCGGTATGGAATTGAGAACCGGAAGGAGGAGATTTTCATCGGGAAGAACAACAGCGGTAGAAAAAGAATCCCTGGCATCCGCACTCTCCCCGGGAAAAAGTTTATCCAGAATATCTGCAACCACAAATGCCTGTCCTGCTCCCGACGGAGTTGCAAATACA
>X130_Alpine_Ibex__coassemble_183_pt1 | contig 9141 bp, 6 predicted proteins | sample X130_Alpine_Ibex__metabat2_high_PE_003 | metagenome-assembled genome bin X130_Alpine_Ibex | reverse complement strand
GAATAAACATTATGAAAAAACTATTTCTACTTGCATCCCTTATCCTTTCTTGTGCTGTATATGCAAATGCGGGACAATGGATAAGGATTAACCAGTTGGGATACCTGCCAAAATCTGTTAAAGTAGCTGTATTCATTAGTGAAGAGGATATCCTTCTTCCAAAGTTTGAGATTGTAGATGCTGCTACCAACAAAACAGTAAAAACTTTTGATAGTGTGAAATCTACTGGCAAATATGGTACAATGAATACAACCTGCCGCCTGGATTTTTCCAATTTTGAGAAAAGCGGAAGATATTACCTTAAAGCAGGACAAGCAAAGTCTCCTGTCTTCCCGATAAATTACAACGTATATGACGGTACAGCAGATTTTCTGCTCAATTACATGCGTCAGCAAAGATGTGGCTATAACCCTCATATTCAGGATAGTTGCCATACTCACGACGGATACATTGTTTACCACCCCACAAAAACCGGCCAGCACATAGATGTTACAGGCGGATGGCACGATGCAACAGATTACTTGCAATATACCACCACATCTGCAAATGCAATTTATCAGATGATGTTTGCGTACCAGCAGAATCCTATGGCATTTAAAGACAATTATGATGCTCGCGGACATAAAGGTTCAAACGGTATTCCCGATATCATTGATGAGATAAAATGGGGACTTGACTGGCTCAATAAAATGAACCCTGAGCCTGGTGAACTATATAACCAGATAGCAGATGACCGCGACCACGCTGGAATGCGTCTTCCGAACGAGTGTATGGTTGATTATGGTTATGGTCCGGGGCAGGGGAGACCTGTCTATTTCTGCAGTGGTGAGCCTCAGGTAAGAGGTACTTTTATGACTTCCACTACTGGTGTGGCAAGTACTGCAGGCAAGTTTGCATCTTGTTTTGCAATGGGAGCACGTATCCTGGCTCCATTTTATCCGGAATTTGCAGAACTTATTGGAAGTAAGGCAGATGCAGCTTTACAGGAAGGAGTAAAGAAACCGGGGTATCACCAGACTGCTTCAGTTCTTGCACCTTATATTTATGAAGAGGAGAACTGGGTGGATGATATGGAGTTGGGAGCAATGGAGCTCTTCATATCTACCGGAGATAGAAAATATCTTGAGCAGGCCATAGAGTATGCACGTAAAGAGCCAGTAACCCCTTGGATGGGCGCAGACAGTGCAAGACATTATCAGTGGTATCCGTTTATGAATATGGGGCATTACCACCTGGCAAAACTTGGAAATGAGCGAGTTAGCAAAGAATTTATAAGAAATATGCATACAGGTATCTTCAGAACCTGGCAGAAAGCTCTGGAGAGTCCATATATGCACGGTATACCATATATATGGTGTTCAAATAACCTTACAACCGCAATGCTCACACAGTGCCGCCTTTACAGGGAGCTTACTGGAGATGAGACATATGCAGAGATGGAGGCAAGTTTAAGGGACTGGCTGTTCGGTTGCAATCCTTGGGGAACCAGTATGATTGTAGAATTGCCTAAACACGGTGATTATCCTGACCAGCCACACTCATCATATCTGAATGCAGGCAGAGGTACAACCGTTGGAGGTCTTGTAGACGGCCCTGTATATTTCAATATCTTCAAACACCTTGAAGGTGTGAATATGGAGGGAATTCCAAATACACCTGGTGACACATATGACAGATTCCAGCCATATCTTATGGTTTACCACGATGTAATTGGAGATTATTCAACCAATGAGCCAACTATGGATGGTACAGCTTGTCTTACATATTATTTGTCGTCTATGGAATCTGATGGCGCAAAACAGGCTAAAAACAATAAATAAGAATTATTTACACAATTTATATTATGTTAAATAGTATTTCTCAAAGGATACCTCTTCCCGAGAGATTGAGACCACATACATTAGAAGAATACGTTGGGCAGGAACATCTTATTGGCCCCAATGCAATATTGCGTAGAATGATTGAAGCTGGAAATGTCTCCTCTTTCATTTTATGGGGCCCTCCCGGTGTTGGTAAAACTACATTGGCAAGAATCATAGCTTCAAAATTGGACAGACCTTTCTATACACTTTCTGCTATCAGTTCAGGTGTTAAAGATATCAGAGAAGTTATAGATAAAGCTAAAGGTACAAATCTTTTTAATACAACAGCTCCAATCCTGTTTATAGATGAGATTCACCGTTTCAGCAAGAGCCAGCAGGATGCGCTGCTTGGAGCTGTTGAAGACGGTACATTTACCCTTATTGGTGCCACTACAGAGAACCCTTCATTTGAGGTAATCAGTCCGTTGCTCTCAAGGTGTCAGGTGTATGTTCTTAAAGAGATGTCAGTTGAGAACCTGGACACCCTGCTCCAAAGGGCACTTACAGAAGATGAGTACCTTAAAAAGCAGAAAATTACTGTAAAAGAGAAAGAACTGCTGTTCAGATATTCAGGTGGTGATGCCCGCAAACTACTTAATATCATAGAGATAATCACCTCCGGCTTCTCCCCTGCAGCTGAAATTACAATTGACAACCAGCTTGTTCAGGAACGTCTGCAAGAGAATATTGCCCTATATGACAAAAACGGAGAACAACATTATGATATAATCTCGGCATTCATAAAAAGCATCCGCGGTTCAGACCCTAACGGTGCAATTTACTGGCTTGCAAGGATGATTGCAGGTGGAGAAGACCCTATGTTCATTGCTCGCAGAATGGTAATCTCTGCCTCAGAAGATATAGGTTTGGCCAATCCCAATGCCCTGCTTCTGGCGCAAGCCTGCCTGCAGACAGTTCATCAGATAGGTATGCCTGAAGGGAGAATTCCAATGGCAGAATGTGCCATATATCTTGCTACATCACCTAAGAGCAACAGTGCATATATGGCAATAAATGAGGCACTTGAAACAGTAAGAAAAGAGGGTCCCCTACCCGTTCCCCTTCATCTGAGAAATGCCCCAACCAAACTTATGAAAGATTTGGGCTATGCAAAAGACTACAAATATGCCCACTCTTACGCAGGAAACTTTGTAGACCAGGAGTTTCTTCCCGACAAATTATCGGGAAGAAAATTCTATGAACCTTGTGATAATGCAAAGGAGGCAGAACTTAAAAAGAGATTGAATATCTTGTGGAAAAAATACGGTTATTAAGTCTTTACTCCTTTACACAACGTACGGACATTCCATATCTAATTTTATTCAAAAATTAATGTTCCAAAATGATCCGGTCTGTGGAAGTTAGGTTTCTCAATGCGGATTGGGTTCCAGCTGAGATAATGTTTCTGAGGCATATTGTCTCCGCATTTGTAGAAATTGGCTTTAATGGTTCTCCCTTTCAATGGTTTTACTTCTGAAAGTGAGTACAGTTCAATTGGAAGGGCAACAGTAAGTTTCCAAGTATATGGTTTCCCGCCGTTATCTGCAATGGTTTTTGTACCGAATGCCTCTGAACCAAGTGTAGATTCCCTGCGGATTTGTGATAACACCTCATCTCCATAACGGGTTCTGTCAGTACGTTGTGCACCACCGGCAAAAGTACCTTTACCAATACAGTTCAGCTCCAAGTTATAATACTCTCCACCCTCGCCTGGAATAGCAAAGAACTCTACGCAAGAATCTGTGTAAGGTTTGCTTCCCGCATCCTCTCCAAATTCAGCTTTAATGTCATTTTCTGTAACAAGATACTGCAGATAAATCTCTTTTTCTGAATAACCTATACGGAATTTTACATCGGGATTATAATCTCCATTGTAACCCTCCCAGTTTACACAGGCAATCTGGTTGTATTCAACATTTTTTGCATTAAATGCATTCTCAATCTCCTCTGCTGACGGTTTGGCAACAGCAAATTCAAGTTCTTTAACTTTCAAGGTCTTGTCTTCCATTATGTTTTCTTTTTTTATTTCTTCAGTAACAGTTTCTTTTTTAGCAGAAGAGCTTTTGCAGGATATAAGGATACCTGCAAAAGCTGCAACAATGAATAGTTTATGTATAGTAAGGTTAAGTTTCATCGTATTTTTCTTTAGTCAAATTTATATCTTACAAACAATTCTATTGCCTGATATTCAGCCATCCCCAGTTTGTCGTACAGAACAGCTGTATTATGGTTCCTCTCCTCTGCCCTTTGCCAGAATTCACGTTTGTCTGAACCTGGGAACAACGGACGGTCTTTCTGGCTCTGATGGCGGAAAATGGCTTCTCTCTTAATTTCAACCTCTTCAGGACTTAATGGAACAGCCATCTCTGCCTCTGCAACATCCCACTCCTGCCAGGCTCCCCTGTACATCCACAAACGGCAATCCTTGAACCACTCTTCATTTTTCAACTCTTCGCACGCCTGTATAATTGCCTGGAAACATACTCTGTGTGTTCCGTGAGGGTCTGAAAGGTCTCCTGCTGCAAAAATCTGGTGAGGTTTCACCTCCATAAGGAGTTTCTTTGTTATCTCAATATCTTCCCTACCCAATGGTTTTTTCTTTACACCACCTGTTTCATAGAAAGGCATCTCCATAAAATGTACTCTGTCTTCCGGAATTCCAAGATATCTGCAGGCAGAGCGGGCCTCTCCCCTTCGGATTATCCCTTTAATCTCCCTTACATCCATTGGATCCGGTTCACCAGGGCGTTTTTTCTTCAGCTCCTCCATTACATTCCTGTAGTTCTTATCTGCCTCTGCAGCATCAAATCCATATATTGAAGCACTTTCACGTATAAAATCCATATATTTTATAACATCGTGGTCAAATACTGCAATATTTCCGGATACCTGATAGGCAATATGGAGTTCGTGTCCGTGTTCTGAGAGTCGTGCTACTGTACCACCCATTGATATTACATCATCGTCGGGATGAGGAGAGAAAACAATTACCCTCTTAGGAAAAGGATATGCTCTCTCCGGACGGGTTGAATCATCTGCATTGGGTTTTCCTCCCGGCCAACCTGAGATTGTATGCTGCAGGTCATTGAAAACCTTAATGTTTATCTTGCTTGCAGGGCCGTGTAGGGTTACAAGGTCAGACATACCGTTGTCGTTGTAATCACGGTCTGTAAGTTTGAGAATTGGTTTATCCAATTTCTTGCAGAGCCAGAACACTGATTTGCGTATCATATAGTCTGTCCACTCACATTTGCTTGTAAGCCAAGGGGTATCTATTCTGGTAAGGTTTACAGATGCAGCTTCATCAATTATTATAGATACATTTTCGTGTTGCTGCAGGTATGATGCAGGGTTCTGGTCTGTGACATTACCTTCTACAAGTTTTTTAATTGAACCCGCTTTACCTTCTCCCCAAGCCAGCCAGTATATTTTACGTGCCTCCATAATTGTACCTATACCCATTGTAATTGCGTGGTAAGGTACATACTCAACACCAAAGAAATCGCTTGCTGCAGATACTCTGGTTGTATGATTCATAGTAATGAGTCTGGTTCTTGAGTTGTAAGGTGAGCCCGGTTCATTGCTTCCCATACCGCTTGTTATGAGAATATCTATCCCGCCAAATGACCTTATCTTGTTTTCATACTCTCTGCAATATGAGGCAACATCATTCATTTTGTTGCTCTCTATGCAATGTATATTTTCAGATGGGATATCTGTAAGGTCAAAGATGTACTCTTTAAGGAATCTGTAGTGTGTCTGAAGTTCATTTGGAGCTAAAGGATAGTATTCATCTATAGAGAATATCTCTATATTCTTAAAACTCAATCTTCCGCTTTCGTATGCCTTAACCAGATTCTCATATACAGGAATACAGGCAGAAGAAGCCCCCAAGGCAAGTGTACACTTCTTTCCCTCGTTTATCTTTTTATTGGCAATGATTATTATCTCATCAACAATCATCTGTGCCGCATCTTCCTGTTGCTTGAAAATACTTACAGGAACCTTTTCATATCTTCTTGAGAAATCTGTCAAATTCATAAGCCACTACTTTTAATATTAATACATACATCCGTTCTATTTTTAGTCATACTCTTTATAGTATAACCTTTCTGATGGCAATAAGTTTAGTAAGCAATGCCTCCACATACTCAAGTTTCAGCATATTTGCCCCATCAGATTTTGCCTCTGCCGGATTTGGATGTGTTTCCATAAATAATCCGTCAACTCCAACTGCAATACCTGCTTTGGCAATAGTCTCAATCATCTGAGGTTGTCCTCCGGTAACTCCGCTGCTCTGGTTCGGTTGCTGAAGACTATGGGTAATATCCAAAACCGCAGGATATCCTGTTTCCTGCATCTGCGGTATTCCGCGATAGTCCACTATAAGGTCTCCGTATCCGAACTGCGTTCCCCTGTCGGTAAGGATAATGTTGTTGTTTCCGCATCCTTCTACCTTCTCTGCCGCAAATTTCATTGAAGCAGGGGCCAGGAACTGCCCTTTCTTTATATTCACATATTTCCCAGTAACAGCAGCTGCTTCAAGCAAATCTGTCTGGCGGCACAAAAATGCCGGAATCTGTAGAATATCCACATCATATGAAGCAGCCAATTCCGCCTCATTAGGGTTATGTATATCAGTTACAATTGGTATCTGCAATTCATTTTTGATGTCTTTAAGAATCTGTAACCCCTCCCTGTCTCCAATTCCAGTAAATGAAGAGGCTTTTGAACGGTTAGCTTTACGGTATGAAGCCTTGAACACAAAAGGAATCTGCAATCTGTCACATATCCCTTTCAATTCTCTGGCAATCCTGTGAGTAATCTCCTCCCCCTCCACAACACAAGGGCCGGCAAGAAGGAAAAACATATCATTGTTATACTCTTTAAGCAACGGGAGATTTATCCTGCTCATATTAATATCGTTTAATAAATTATCAATAAAGTAATTAGAATGGGTAACCCACACCAAACTGTACCCCGTAATTTCCTTTCTTAAGCCAATTGCGCGGGCCATACCAGCTGTTGAATGCCGGGTCATATATTTTCATACCCATATCAAGTCTTAAAAGCACAAAGTCCAAATCCAAACGCAACCCCACACCCCAATCTGCTGCTATATGTCTGTAGAAAGAATCAAATTTGAACAGACTCTCCTCACTTCCATATTTTATGTTCCACACATTACCCGCATCCACAAATGCAGCACCCTCAAAATTCCAGAATAAAGGAAATCTGTACTCAATGTTAGCTTCAAGCCGCATATCACCAGTCTGGTTAGGAATTGTAAAAGTAGTATCTTTTTGAGCATATCCGGGACCTACAGTTCTAGCCTGCCAAGCCCTCAAGCTGTATGCTCCACCTGCCCAGAAAAGTTTTTCAAACGGCAATGTAATTGAATTTCCATAGCCAATACCCACTCCGGCCAATATCCTTGCAGCAATTGAATGATCTTCTTTCTTCCCAAATTTCCAGGTATATACAGTAGAGATTTCAGTCTTGTAATATTGTGAATATGGTGAGCCCCAAATGAGCCTTTCCCCATCATCGTTTACAGGCATATTTTTATTGAAAAGACTAATTAAGTTTCCCGACAAATCATTCTGCCACCTTAAATAGAAATAACTGTGTGCAGGTTGCGGAGAGGCATCTGTTGTATAATAGAAACTCCCTCCCATTCCCAAATCAAAGTGGTCTTTATATGAGTTGATGAGGAACGGATCACCCAGACTTTCATAAAAATCTGGTTTCATATTGTAAATTTTTACAATACTGGCCTGCAGAGGTGAAAGTTTATAGAAGAATTTGTCCCGAATGCTCCATACATAACTGTAGCTTCCAGATATGATATTTCTGGTATACTCAGGCCTCTCCTGGTAATTGTATGACAATGCAAATTCTGTTCTTGGAATATTGGGTGACTTGAATATTCTGTCGGGAATAAGAAGGAAATTTGGGGTACTCAATGATGTTGATGCACCAAATTCTGTTGCCCTCTTCTTATTGTTGAACCCGAACTGGAAATCACCTTTAAGATTTACACTGAACAATTCCGCCCCTTTGAACAGATTTTTGTGGTAGTATGATATGCTTGGTGATATACCAAACAATCCCGATGAGTTGATAGAACTCTCCAATCCCAATTTGTATCCTTGCAGTTCTGATGCTGTAAGGCGCATATTGCACTCAACAGTATTTGAATCTGTCTGGTCCATCTGAATATTTACACTGCTGAACAGCTTAAGATTTGACAAACGGGTATAAGTGTCTGAAACCTGCTGTTCGTTATATAGGCTGTCGGGCTGGATATAATTCATCCTTGTGAGCACCTTACGTCTGAGCAGCAGTTTGTTCCTGTACTTTATCTTTATGCCGTGATATGATGTTGAATCTGTAGGAGTGTTTAGATTCATTGCAGGTATGGCCACAACAGAATCGCCTACAAATTCATATACCAGAGGATTTGCTGGCTTCCGCATAGGCATCATTGTCACATCACCAAAATGAAATACATTGTGGTTCTCCTTAACATCAACATTCAGACTTGCTTTATTCCTGTTATGCAATGTATCTGCCGTATATGCAAAGAAGTTTTTTGAAAAACCGTAGTATCCTTTGTTCCTCAGATATTGGGATATATCATTGGAAACATTGTTAAGGTACTCTTCAGAGAGATACTCCCCTGCCTTTATCGTATTCTGTAATGAATCTGCATAGAATGTTTTTGCAAGAGTTGAGTCTGAAATATTGTAGCTTATACCACTAATTGGATATTGTTTGCCAAGAGTAATATTGTATCTTACAGTGGTTATCTTATCTTTAGTAATAATCTCGTCAGATACTTTGGAATTATAATATCCTTGGTATTCAAGGTGTTTCTCTATGTTTTCCTTACTGGTTGCAACTAAAGACGGGTCAAAAATTACTGGCTCCTGCCCTATTTTTTTCACAAAACGGTCCCATCCGCTATTTGATCCATTTCCCCAGTTATATACATTTAGAAAAGGATTCCAGCCAAAAATAAAATATGTGTTGGGTGTCTGTTTTATGTATGGTTCAAGTCCGGCTGCCTGATAGCTTTTTGAGTTTAAGATATTAATCTCATTATTTTTTAGGCGTGACTCTCCTTGGGGTATTACCCTTGTGGTTGAGCAGGCTGCAATCACAGCAGCCAGAAGTGCCAACATATATTTTGTCAGACGTCCCACCATTGAATTTCCTTTGACTATTCTTTACACAAAAATATGCTTTTTTGTTTAATAATTATTCCTCCTCATCC
>X130_Alpine_Ibex__coassemble_180_pt1 | contig 9258 bp, 4 predicted proteins | sample X130_Alpine_Ibex__metabat2_high_PE_003 | metagenome-assembled genome bin X130_Alpine_Ibex | reverse complement strand
ATTGTGGCATTGGTACCGGTTGCTACCGGTATAGCAGCAGAGACCGGCATATCAATACCCTTCATTACAGCAATTGTTGTAGGCGGCTCTTTCTTTGGAGACAACCTCTCATTTATCTCAGACACCACAATTGCAGCCACCCGCACCCAAGGGTGCTCTATGGCTGACAAATTCAAAGCCAACATACAAATTGCAGCCCCCGCAGCCATAATTGTAGCCGCACTTTACGTGATTTTAGGACTGCAAATAAACTTTTCCCCCACCGCCGAACAGATAAATTTTGTACTGCTTGTACCATACCTTATGGTAATTGGCCTGGCAATAACCAGCGTAAATGTGGTACTTGTTCTGGTTGCCGGAATTCTTGCAAATGCAATAATAGGATTCGCCATAGGAAAACTTACCTGGATCTCCTGGCTTGGACATATTGGAACCGGAATTGCCGGAATGGGAGACCTTATAATTATAACTATGTTGGCCGGAGGTATGCTTGAAATAATAAGGGTTGCCGGCGGACTTGATTACCTTATAGAGAAAATGACCAACCGCATAAACGGCAAAAGAGGTGCAGAATACAGCATTGCCGCCCTTGTTTCACTCGCCAACCTCTGCACCGCCAACAACACAATTGCCATCATCACCACAGGTGGAATTGCAAAAGACATTTCAGACAAGTACAAACTGGATCCCCGCAAATGCGCCAGCATCCTTGACACCTTCTCTTGTTTTGTTCAGGGAATGATCCCATACGGGGCACAAATGCTTATGGCCAGCGGACTTGCCGGAGTCTCCGCAATGGGTATCCTGGAGTTTATGTATTACCCATTTGCCCTTGGAGTTGTTGCAATGCTTGCAATCCTGCTGAGATTCCCAAGAAGAATGTCGTAACAGAAAAAGGTCTGGAGCCTGGGAATTCAGGCATCCGCAACCTCTAGCAGAAAGAAAGAGAATGACTCAAAAGGGGGAAATTTAAGGCTTGCGCAGGTGAGGAAACCGGAGTTTACTTAGGTAAATGAGGATTTCCGAGACAAGTGTAACGCAAAATTTACCCTTTTGGGTCATTCTTCTTTGTACCCCCGGGCGGAATCGAACCGCCACCCTAAGAACCGGAATCTTATATTCTATCCTTTAAACTACAGGGGCATATTTTCTTCCCGACAATCTCCGCTCCTTTCATCTTTGTGCAAAAAACACACAAGTTCTGCACATAATCACTGCCGCATCCAACATTTGTGCAAGAAATGCCTAATTTCTGCACAAAGTAACATCAGCGAACAATCTTTGTGCAAAAGACACTCTAAAATTGCACAAAGCGGCATCCTACTCAAGTGCTCCGCGAATAACATCCAACGCAGAAGAATTTATCGGGAAGCAAAAGTACGAAAAAATTGCCGGAACGTACCTAAATTTTGATTTGCCGGAATATTATTATCTTTGCCGCACAAAAAATCTAAAACCACAAATTATTAAATATGAAAGCATACGTTTTCCCTGGTCAGGGCTCTCAGTTTACCGGAATGGGTGAAGAGCTTTACAACAGCAACCCTGTTGCAAAAGAGATGTTTGAGAAAGCTAATAAGATTCTTGGCTTTAGAATTACCGATATAATGTTCAGAGGAACAGCAGAGGAACTTAAACAGACAAAGGTTACACAACCAGCTGTTTTCCTTCACTCTGTAATCCTTGCAAAATGTCTTCCAGACTTCAAGCCTGAGATGGTTGCAGGCCACTCACTTGGAGAGTTTTCTGCACTTGTAGCAGCTGGTGCAATGAGCTTTGAGGATGGTCTTGTACTTGTTTCAAAACGTGCGCAGGCAATGCAGAAAGCTTGTGAACTCAAACCCTCTACAATGGCCGCAGTGCTTAGACTGGATGCTAAAACAATTGAAGATATTTGCGCTGCAACTGAGGGAATTGTTGTTGCCGCAAACTACAACTGCAACGGCCAGATTGTAATTTCAGGCGAGGTTGAGGCTGTTGAAAAAGCTTGTGAGGCCCTTAAGGCTGCTGGTGCAAGAAGAGCTGTGATCCTCCCTGTTGGAGGAGCATTCCACTCGCCGCTTATGGACCCTGCAAGAGTTGAATTGGCAGAGGCAATTGAGAAAACAAATTTTGTTGCCCCAGTATGCCCTGTTTACCAGAATGTAGATGCAAAACCTCACACAGACCCTGCTGAAATTAAGGCAAATCTGCTTGTACAGCTTACTGCACCGGTAAGATGGACACAGTCTGTAGAGAATATGGTGGCAGATGGCGCAACCCATTTCACAGAGGTTGGTCCAGGCACTGTACTTCAAGGACTTATCACCAAAATTGCAGACAACGTAGAGGTAGAGGGAATCCAGTAATTTTCTTCCCGACAAATAATTCCTGTCCCATTCGGGCAAGGAAAATTGTTCAAAAAACATAATGCACAAGAGAGGTATTCATTTACCTCTCTTGTGTTCTTTTTTATTGGGGAGAAATATATTCATTTTTCCTTCCCAATTTGGATTTTATTTAGTATTTTTGAACGATTTTTCATTACTTGCACAAGTTATATTTTAACTTTAAACAAGCAATTAACTATCAGATTATTATATTCAACTTAGTTATACAATATTTAATTCAGTAAAAATGGCTAAAGAAAAACAATTCATTACCTGCGACGGTAACTATGCTGCGGCTCATGTAGCATATATGTTTAGCGAATTGGCAGCCATCTACCCTATTACCCCATCTTCTACAATGGCGGAGTTGGTAGACGAGTGGTCTGCTTTTGGCAAAAAGAACATTTTTGGCGAGCCTGTAAAGGTTGTTGAGATGCAAAGTGAGGGTGGTGCAGCTGGTGCTGTTCACGGTTCATTGCAAGCTGGTGTTCTTACTACAACTTTCACTGCTTCGCAGGGTTTGTTACTAATGATTCCTAACATGTACAAAATTGCAGGAGAGCTTCTTCCTACAGTTTTCCACGTTTCTGCAAGAGCTCTTGCTTCTCACGCCCTTTCAATCTTTGGTGACCACCAGGATGTAATGGCTGCAAGACAGACAGGATTTGCATTCCTTGCATCTGCAAGCGTTCAGGAGGCTATGGATATGGCTGCTGTAGCACACCTTGCTACAATCAAATCTTCTGTTCCATTTGTACACTTCTTTGACGGTTTCAGAACTTCACACGAGATCCAGAAAATTGAGGCAATTGATGCTGAGGATCTAAAGAATATGGTAAGTACAAAATCTTTGGCAAAATTCCGTGCAAGAGGTCTTAACCCTAATGCACCTGTTACCAAAGGTACTGCTCAGAACTCAGACGTATACTTCCAGAACAGAGAGGCTTGTAACACTTACTATGAGGCAGTTCCAGATATCGTTGCAAGATATATGGGTGAGATTAGCGAGCTAACCGGCCGCCGTTACCTTCCATTCGATTACTACGGTGCTGAGGATGCAGAGAACGTAATCATTGCAATGGGTTCAGTAACTGAGACCACTAAAGAGGTTGTAGACCACTTGATGGCTAAAGGTAAGAGAGTTGGTGTTGTAACTGTAAGACTTTACAGACCATTCTCAGCTAAATATTTCCTAAGAGCTCTTCCTAAGAGTGTTAAGAGAATTGCTGTTCTCGACAGAACTAAAGAGCCAGGTGCAGTTGGCGAGCCTCTATATGTAGACGTAAAAGCTATGGTTGCTGAGCACGGCCTTAACGTAAAAGTTGTTGGCGGTAGATATGGTCTTTCTTCAAAAGACACTTCACCTGCTCAGATTCTTGCAGTTTACGAGAACCTTGAGGCTAAAGAGCCTAAGAATGACTTCACTATTGGTATCGTAGATGACGTTACATTCAAATCACTTCCTCAGCAGGAGGAGATCAGTTTGGCAAAAGCAGGTACTGCAGAGCTTAAATTCTACGGTTTGGGTTCAGATGGTACTGTAGGTGCTAACAAAAACACCATTAAGATTATTGGTGAGAACACCAACAAATACTGCCAGGCTTACTTCGACTACGATTCTAAGAAATCAGGCGGTTTCACTTGCTCACACTTGAGATTCGGTGACGCTCCTATCACTTCTCCATACCTTGTATCTACTCCAGACTTCGTAGCTTGCCACGTTCCTTCATACCTTGGCAAATATGATGTTCTAAGAGGTATAAAGAAAAATGGAACATTGTTGCTTAACAGCTTGTGGGATACAGAGGAGACTCTTAAGAGAATCCCAGACCACGTTAAAGCTGAGATTGCACACAAAAACGTTAACCTTTACATTATCAACGCTACCAAGATTGCCGAGGAGATTGGTTTGGGTAACAGAACCAACACCATCCTTCAGTCTGCATTCTTCAAAATCTCTGAGATTATCCCTTACGAGGTAGCTGTTAAAGCTATGAAGAAAGCTATTGACAAGAGCTACGGTAAAAAAGGTGAGAATATCGTAAATATGAACTACGCTGCTGTTGACAGAGGTGGTGAGTATGTTAAAGTTGAGATCCCTTACGAGTGGAATAACCTTTCAAGAGGTAAATTCGTTCCAGATTCATTCAAACGTATGGCTCCAGAGTGGGTTAAGAATGTAGCTGACATTGTAAACGCACAGTGCGGTAACGACCTTCCTGTAAGCGCATTCAAAGATATGGCAGACGGTGTTATCCCTGCTGGTACTGCAGCTTACGAGAAACGTGGTATAGCAACTCATATCCCTGAGTGGCAGGCTGAGAACTGTATCCAGTGTAACCAGTGTTCATTCGTTTGTCCTCACGCTGCTATCCGTCCATTCCTAATGAATGAGGAGGAGGCTGCTAAAGCTCCAACAGCAATTAAGAGAGTTAAAGGTAATGGTCCTCTTAAAGAGTACTACTTTACAATGCAGGTTGATCCGGCTGACTGTACAGGTTGCGGTAACTGTGCTGATGTTTGTCCTGCCAAGACTAAAGCTCTTGTTATGAAACCAGCTGCTACCCAGGAGGCTGAGCAGGCTAACTTTGATTACCTACACTCACACGTTGGTTACAAAGACAACGTAGTTCCAAAAGAGCAGAACGTTAAGAATTCACAGTTCGCACAGCCATTGTTTGAGTTCTCAGGAGCTTGTGCAGGTTGTGGTGAGACTCCATATATCAAAGCTATTACACAGTTGTTCGGTGACAGAATGATGGTAGCAAATGCTACAGGTTGTTCTTCAATCTACTCAGGTTCATTCCCTGCATCTCCATACTGTACAGACAAGAACGGTAACGGTCCAGCTTGGGCTAACTCATTGTTTGAGGATAATGCTGAGTTCGGTCTTGGTATGAGAGTAGGTTCTGAGAGACTTCGCGAGACTGCTGCCAATCTAATGGTTCAGGGTATGGAGTGCGACTGCTGCAGCGCAGAGATGAAAGCTTTGTTCGCTGAGTGGTTGTCTAACAGAAACGATGCTAAAGCTGCTAAAGAGATTGCTGAGAAACTTGTTCCTATGGTAGAGGCTTGCAACTGCGACATTTGCAAGAAACTTGCTCAGTACAAAGATGTATTGGTTCCTCGCAGCCAGTGGATCTTTGGTGGTGACGGTTGGGGTTATGATATCGGATACGGTGGACTTGACCACGTACTTGCATCAGGTGAGAATGTAAACGTAATGGTAGTTGATACTGAGGTTTACTCTAACACTGGTGGACAGTCATCTAAATCAACACCAGCAGGTGCTGTTGCTAAATTTGCTACTTCAGGTAAGAAGATCCGTAAGAAAGACCTTGGTATGATGGCTATGAGCTACGGTTATGTATACGTTGCACAGGTTGCTATGGGTGCTAACCAGGCTCAGTTCCTAAATGCTATTAAAGAGGCTGAGGCTCACGACGGTCCATCTCTAATCATCGCTTACGCTCCTTGTATCAACCACGGTCTTAAAGCTGGTATGGGCAAGAGCCAGAGAGAGGAGAAATTGGCAGTTGAGTGCGGTTACTGGCATCTTTACAGATTCAACCCTGCTCTTGAGGCTGAGGGTAAGAATCCGTTCACTTTGGACAGCAAAGAGCCAGATTGGAGCAAATTCCAGGATTTCATTAAGGGTGAGGTACGTTACGCTTCATTGCTTAAGACTTTCCCTAATGAGGCAAGTGAGTTGTTCGCTCTTACTGAGGAGTACGCTAAACTACGTTTGGCTTCATACAAACGTATGGCAGGTCAGGCTGAGTAATTACTCCCTATATAATACTAAAAAGAGCAATCCTTACGGGTTGCTCTTTTTATTTATAGGACACATAAGTAGTTGGTACCTCTATTTGAGTCCTAACCTATCACCTTATTTACCACTTCAAGTATCTCTTTCTCTTTTGCATCAGTAAGGGCAATAATCTCTGCCGCCTCAGCCAAAATTGCATCTGCAATTGTACGGTCCTTTATTCCCGATGCATTAATCTTTACATTCAGATAAGCACCGTGCACAGCAGTACGGATACACAACGCACCCACACCCGCATCAGATACAGAATTAGGATTACCATCTTTGGCCATAGCCTCAACAAGCGGGAATGCACTGTAAGACGCCTTCATTGTGCGTAAAGGAACCTGAGTAGCATAAATTGTAGCCTCCTGCAAAGCAGCACTTCTGGCAGCCTTCTCCTCTGGGGTATCTTTAGGCATTCCAAAGCAAGCCATAATCTTGTTGAACGCAGCAGTATCCTCATCTACAAGATACAACAGTTCAGAAACAATTGCCTGCCCCTGCTCTGCCCAATCAGAGAAGTATTTCCATTTATCATCCCAGCCAGGTTTATGACCACTAAGATTAGCCACCATTGTACCCAATGCTGCACCCAAAGCACCTGCATAAGCAGAGATTGAACCGCCACCCGGAGCCGGAGACTCACTTGCAGTTTCAAGGGCAAAACCTTTACAGGTAAAATCTACAAGTTTCTTAGAAGCCCCTTCAGCTGCAGAATCTTCCAACATATACTCAATCACTTTCTCTCGAGGATTGAACGGCTTAAGGTCATCCAAGCCCATTGATTTGACAGCAATCTTAATTATCTCCTCCTCTGCAATACCAGCAGAACGCTGCTGTTTTGCCAGATAATACTTACCTGCATCTATAAGCACTTTCTTAGGGATAAGTCCCACAATCTCAGCACCTGTAACCCTTATACCGCGGGCCTGAGCCTTTGCACAAACCTCATCAAACGCCACGTGTACAGGGGTAACTGAGATATTGGTAACATTCATAGAAACCTGTGCAATGCCGTACTCATCTATATACCAGCCAATAGCCTTGCACCCTTTAAGTGTACCAGGCAACCATCTCTCCTCCCCGTTCTCATCCAAAAGCACCTTACCAAGAAGGCTTCCCCCCTCACGCATCTTGCGTCCTTTTTCTCTCACATCAAATGCAATGGCATTTGCACGGCGGGTAGAGGTGGTATTAAGGTTATAATTGATTGCAACCAAGAAATCGCGGGCACCTACATTGGTTATACCTGCATGTGCCACCCTCTCGGAAAACTCTGCCGGGCCAAAATCTGGTTTCCAATAGGGGTCCTGAAGCTTTTTCTGAATACCTTCATATTCTCCGGTGCGGCAGAATGCAAGATTCTCCCTCTCAGGGGTAAATGCTGCCGCCTCATAGCAATATACAGGAATCCCAAGTTCCTCACCTATTCTGCGGGCAACTGTGCGGGCATACTCTGCACACTCCTCCATAGTTACGTTAGCTATCGGGATGAAAGGACAAACATCTGTTGCTCCGCTGCGCGGATGCTCTCCGTGGTGGTCTCTCATATCAATGAGTTCCGCTGCCTTTTGGGTTGCAAGGAAAGCTGCCTCCATTACCGGCTCCGGCTCACCCACAAAAGTTACAACAGTACGGTTGGTTGCCGCACCCGGATCCACATCCAACAATTTTACTCCATCAACAGCCTCAATTACATCTGTAATCTGTTTGATTACTCCCATATCGCGTCCCTCACTGAAATTGGGAACGCACTCAACAATCTTTTTCTGCATACTCTAATAATTTACACCATCTACATACATACTTATTCCCGGAACCAGCCCTGCTGCCAGCTTCTTGCCGTCAATCTCAAAATAATGGATTGGGAAAAGGTTTCTTGGTTTTATCATATTTGCCGCCTCAATGAATTTCTCATCAGAAAGGGTATAAGGCAGATTCTTAGGCAAGAACGCAATATCCACACCCTTTGCAACCTCCATCTCCGGGATAAACTCTGTATCACCCGCAAAATAAACCTTAAAGCCTCCAAAATTAAGGATATAGCCGTTACCCTCACCTTTAATGTGGAACGGATTGCCGTTATCTCTCTTCTGCTCTACATTATACGCCGGAACCGCCTCAATATCCACTCCACGAGCCCTTATCTTCTCCCCGTTCTGCATAACTGCAATGCTGCAATTCTGCAAGAACATAATGCTCTTCTTCATATTCTCCAATGTAGTTGAAGGGTCTACATTAAGAGGATTATTGTCTACATCAAGCTTCATTTTTGTAAGATCATTATCAAAACAGGTACCAACACCCTTGCTCACAACAAATTTGGTATTTGGGGTAGCAATCCTCTTTATGGCTTCACAATCATAATGATCTGTATGAGCGTGGGTAAGGATTATAAGATCTGCCTTTTTCATCCCTGTAAAATCATATGCACCATTGTAAGGATCTACATAAATATGCATTCCCTCCCAATCAATATGCACAGAACCGTGCCCAAGATGTGCCACATTCAGCAATCCAAGCGGAGTGTAAAATGTATTGTAACGTTTGTTCTCCATAATGTATAGTGTTTTATTGTGTTTTTCTTCCCGATAATTTATCTCTTAAACCTCCTTCCCCGAAATATACGACTGCTCAATGAATGGTGTAGTAAAGGCGTAAGGAATAAAATCAATTGAAGGAATCTCTTTTGTAAGTATAATGTTTGCCTGTTTTCCAACAGTTATACCACCAAGAATATCATCCACATCCATAGCAAATGCTCCGTTAATTGTACAGGCATTCAACGCCTCAGCCGGAGTAAGTTTCATTGCTATGCAGGCCAGTGCCATCTGAAACTGCAGGCTTCCGCTAGGACAGCTTCCCGGGTTGTAATTGCTGGCCATTGCTACTGGTATTCCATAATCAATTATCTGTCTGGCCGGTGCATACTGCATATTAAGGAAAAATGTTGCTCCCGGCAATATGGTTGCAATTGTATCTGAATTCTTCAATGCCTCAAATTCGTCGGGACCAGTATTTTCCAAATGGTCCACACTCCTTGCCCCATACTTTACACCTACCTGCACTCCTCCAGAG
>X130_Alpine_Ibex__coassemble_176_pt1 | contig 9403 bp, 8 predicted proteins | sample X130_Alpine_Ibex__metabat2_high_PE_003 | metagenome-assembled genome bin X130_Alpine_Ibex | reverse complement strand
GTTGTAGGTCTGCTGCAAAAATGAGACACCTGTTCCAAAAAAGTCCAGAAACTGTTTTGGTTTTGCATTCCTGCTCACCGGCCAGAAACGGCTTCCCACACCGCCTGCCATAATAATACAATAAGTATTCTCTCTACCCATAGCAAATTTTAATCTCACCAGGAAGGGGTAAAAGCCTCCCCTATATATTTTACTTCAAAAAATTCTCCGTTACACAACACAGAAACCACATCAAAAACCACCTCTTTTCTTCCCGACAATTTACCTCTGCCCCCTTCCTGCGCCAAAAATCCCTTTGCCGCTGCAATGATTTTTCTCCTCTTTGGGGATGTAATACTCTCAAAAGGGTCAATTTGGGATGGGTACTCTCTGGTCCTTACCTCAACTATCCTAATGAACTCTCCATCCTCCATTACCAGGTCCAGCTCTTTATGTCCACAACGCCAATTGCGGGCCAAAAGTTTCATTCCCCGCTGCAAAAGATATTCCAAGGCCAGCTCCTCTCCTCTTTTGCCCAACTCTTGTCTGTTTTTGAACCTCAAATTCTCCATTTTCCCTCCGCTCTATATCAGGTGGCAAGGTACAAAATCTTCCAATATTCCACAAATTGTGACGTTGTCCTAATTTACAATTACCTCTGTTAGAGGTAATTAAAAAAACCAGGGTTTTACCACCCTGGTTTTTAAAATGCTGTAAAACAGCGTTTTACAAATTAGGACAACGTCACAAGTAAAGTACCCTTAGGCAGCTTGTCGCCAACCTGCACCTCTACACTCTCTACTACGGCATCAAATGGGGCAACTATTACGTTTTTCATTTTCATTGCTTCGTAAATCATAAGCTTGCCACCCTTCTTCACTTTATCACCGGCCTTAACTTTTATCTCTGTAACAGATCCCGGAATAATGGATCTTACCTCTTTGGGGTTTGGGGCCTGCCAGACCTTTCTCTCCAGAAACTTTTTGGTATAGCAGGTTTTGTATTTCCTGCCACACTCGTGAATCTGAATTTTGTCTGTAAAGAGGTTGGGGTCGTTTGACATAAGCACAGCATCACCCAAATCCGCACTTATAAAATCTATCTCTTTATTCTCCATAACCGTTACTGTTAAAATGGTGGAATACCGTGTTTTTTGGCTGGTCTCTTAAGGGTCTTGTTCTCTGAGATGCCCAGTGCGTGCACAATGAACTTGCGGGTATCCTGAGGTGTGATTACAGAGTCTATATAACCTTTTGCTGCCGCTACGTACGGGTTTGCAAATTTGTCCTTGTACTCCTGAACCTTAAGTTTGCGCATTTCGTCGGGATTATCTGCCTCCATAATTTCTTTGCGGAAAATTATGTTTGCTGCCCCCTCTGGGCCCATAACTGCAATTTCTGCGGTAGGCCATGCAAATACAAAGTCGGCCCTAAGGTGGCGGGAGTTCCTTGCAATATAGCCCCCTCCGTATGCTTTGCGCAAAATGATTGTAATTTTTGGGACCGATGCCTCTGAGTATGCATACAGCAGTTTGGCTCCGTGGCGGATAACTCCTGCGTGCTCCTGGTCCACTCCCGGCAAGTAACCCGGCATATCTTCAAGGGTTACAATAGGTATTTCAAATGCATCGCAATATCTGATGAAACGGGCTGCCTTGTCTGATGAGTCACAATCCAACACACCTGCAAGGTACAACGGCTGGTTTGCTACAAAACCAACGGTTCTTCCCTCCATACGGCCGTATCCTATAACAATATTTTGAGCCCACATCTCCTGAATCTCTATAAACTCAGAATCATCTGTAAGGGCACGGATTACATCCCTTACATCGTACGGGGTTGTAGGGTCTACCGGTACAATCTTGTCTATCTTGTATTTTCTGAGCGGCTGCGAAGCCTTAATTGGTGCAGGTTTCTCTGCATTATGGGCAGGGAGATAACTCAGAAGTTTCTTTATTTGGGCAAAGCACTCCTCCTCGCTCTCTGCAAAGAAATGGGCATTTCCGGTAGTTTCACAATGTACACGGGCGCCACCCAACGACTCCATATCTATCTCCTCTCCCAACACAGATTTTATTACCTCCGGACCTGTGATGAACATTTTGGAAATCTTGTCTACCACAAATACGTAGTCTGTAAGGGCAGGGGAGTAAACCGCACCGCCGGCACAAGGGCCAAGGATTACTGAAATCTGGGGAATTACTCCGCTGGCCAGGGTGTTTCTGAAGAAGATCTCTCCATAACCTGCCAATGAGTTCACACCCTCCTGAATGCGGGCTCCACCGGAATCATTGATTCCAATGAGAGGTATCCTCATCCTTAGGGCATAATCCATAATTTTGGTGATTTTTCTGGCGTGCATTGAACCTAAGGAACCGCCTGCCACGGTAAAGTCCTGGGCATACACAGCTACCGGGTTTCCATTGATGTTTCCGGTGCCAATAACTACACCATCACCGGCCAGGCTCTTGTTCTCCATACCAAACTCCCTTGCATCATGCTCTATAAAAAGGTCATATTCATAGAACGAACCGGCATCAAGGAGCTTGTTTATTCTCTCTCGGGCAGGTAGCTTGCCCATTGCAATCTGTTTGGCTATGGCCTTGTCTCCGCCTCCCATAACCGCTCTTGCAGTTCTCTCCTGAAGTTCAGAAATTTTCTTACTTAATAAACTCATAGTCAATATTTTATTTTCTACAAACCACCAGTATTGGAGCAGCCTTGTACAGGCTTCAATTGCCAATAATACGAAGGTTTGCAGTGTAGGTTTTGTTTCCGCAAAAATAACGGAATTTTTTTTATTACAAATTTTTTCAAAAATTCATTATATTTGTGAGTTACGTTTTAACGGAATAATTACACTTAAAATATAAAATTATGTCACTATCATTCACTGACAGACACATTGGACCTAGAGACTCCCAGATTGAGGAGATGCTAAAAGTTTTGAACGTTCAGACACTTGACGAACTTACAAAACAAACAGTTCCTTCAGACATCCTTTTGGATAAGGAACTTGACCTTACACCAGCCGTTTCGGAGAACCAGTACTTGGATAACCTTAAGAAAATGGTTTCAAAGAACAAACCGTTCAGAAGCCTTATTGGTATGGGCAATTACGGCACAGGTGTACTTCCTGTTATTACAAGAAACATTTTTGAGAACCCTAGCTGGTACACATCTTACACCCCTTATCAGGCAGAGATAAGCCAGGGCCGTCTTGAGGCACTTCTTATTTTCCAGACTATGATAAGCAGCCTTACAGGTTTCCCTCTTTCAAACTGCTCTATGCTTGATGACGCACAGGCTGCAGGTGAGGCAATGAGAATGATGTTTGAGGTTAGAAGCCGTGATGCCGTAAAAGCTGGCAAGAACGTGGTATTTGTAGATGAGAATATGTTCCCTCAGGTAATCTCTGTACTTCAGACCCGCGCAGCAGGTTTGGGCATTGAGATCCAGCTTGGTGACTATAAAACTGCAGAGCTTAGCGAGAAATGTTATGGCGCAATGGTACAGTACCCTGCAGCAAACGGTGAGGTTAGAGACTACGCTGCATTCTGCGAGAAAGTTCACGCAGCCGGCGGTCTTGTAACTGCATACTGTGATTTGTTGGCTCTTGCTGCACTTAAAGAGCCTGCAGCTTGGGGCGCAGACTGCGCAGTAGGTTCTGCACAGAGATTCGGTTTGCCAATGGGCTTTGGTGGTCCTACAGCAGGTTATATGGCAACCAAAGATGCTTACAAGAGACAAATCCCAGGCCGTATCATTGGTGTATCTGTAGACCGTTTGGGCAACAGTGCTGTAAGACTTGCACTTCAGGTTAGAGAGCAGCACATTAAGAGAGAGAAAGCTACTTCAAACGTATGTACTGCAACTGCCCTTATGGCAACAATGAGCGGTATGTATGCCGTATACCACGGACAGGAGGGAATCAAATCAATTGCACAGAAAGTTTCCCACTATGCACACGCAGTGGCAGGCCTTCTTAAAGCTAAAGGCTATACCCTTGCAACTGAGCATTTCTTTGACACAATTGAATTGCAGGGTGTAAATGCAGAAGAGATTAGAGAAAGGGCAGAGGTAGATGGAATTAACTTCTTCTATCCTACTCCTAACAGTGTAAGAATCAGTTTTGATGAGCTTACAAACTGCATGGAGGCTATGAAAGTTGCAAATATCTTTGATGCACAGCCATCAGGTTGCCCAGGTGCTCCTGCAGAGGATCCGTTTATGAAGAGAGAGAGCAGCTTCCTTGAGCACGAGGTATTCAACACATACCACTCAGAGACTGCAATGATGAGATTCATCAAAAAACTTGAGAGAAAAGATATCTCACTAACCCACTCAATGATTCCTCTTGGATCTTGTACAATGAAACTTAACGCAGCTGTAGAGATGCTTCCTCTAAGCTGGGGCGAGCTTGGCAATGTTCACCCATTGCAGCCTAAGAACCAGGTTGAGGGTTATATGGAGCTTATCAAAGAGCTTGAGCACGACTTGGCAGTAATCACAGGCTTTGACGCTTGCTCATTGCAGCCTAACTCTGGTGCTGCCGGCGAGTATGCAGGTCTTAAGACCATTAAAGCTTACCACCAGGCTAACGGCGGTGCTCACAGAAATGTAATGATTATCCCTACTTCAGCTCACGGTACAAACCCAGCATCTGCTGCTATGGCAGGTTTCAGCATTGTACTTGTTGGTTGCGACGAGAACGGTAACATTAACGTTGATGAGTTGAGGGAGAAAGCAGTAGCAAATGCAGAGAACCTTGCAGGTCTGATGATCACTTACCCTTCTACCCACGGTGTATTTGAGGTTAAGATTAAAGAGATTACCTCAATTATCCACCAGAACGGCGGTTTGGTATATATGGACGGTGCAAATATGAATGCACAGGTTGGTCTCACAAACCCTGGTAACATTGGTGCAGACGTTTGCCACTTGAACCTTCACAAATCATTTGCAATGCCTCACGGTGGTGGTGGTCCTGGTGTTGGCCCTATCTGCTGTACAAAAGCATTGGCTCCATACTTGCCAGGTCATCCGCTTGACCCTGAGTGTGGCGGTAAAGGAATGGGTGCAGTTTCAGCTGCTGCATACGGTAACCCTCTATTGTTGCCTATCACCCACGCTTACATCAAATTGTTGGGTGCAGCAGGTCTTAAGAAAGTTACCCAGGTTGCTATCCTTAATGCAAACTATATGGCTGCACAGTTTGAGCCTGAGTTCAAGACACTTTACTCTGGCGCAACTGGCCGCGTAGCTCACGAGTGCATCATTGACTGCCAGCACTTCAAATCTGAGTACGGCGTAGATGCAACTGATATAGCAAAACGTTTGATGGACTACGGTTTCCACGCTCCTACCCTTTCATTCCCTGTACACGAGACCCTAATGGTTGAGCCTACAGAGTCTGAGCCAAAAGAGGAGATGGACCGCTTCATTGAGGCTATGAAACAGATTAAGATTGAGTGCGAGAAGATTAAAGCAGGTGAGTACGATCCTAAAGACAACCCTGTTGTAATGTCTCCACACACTGCAGACGAGGTTTGTGCAGATGAGTGGAACCACCCTTACAGCAGAACAGTTGCAGCTTACCCGCTTGAGTGGTTGAGAGAGAACAAATTCTGGCCGGCTGTTGCACGCGTAGACAACGGTTATGGCGACAGAAACCTTGTTTGCAACTGCCAGTAAGATTACTGAGTTCTTAGGGCAAATACCCTTGGTGCGAGGAGAGACTTTCAAAACTTTGTGCAGAAAATGATTGATTTCTGCACAAAGTATGCTTGGAGATGAAAGTTTGTGCAGAATACGTTTCATTCCTGCACAAAGTCTGATATGAAAATGAAAACTGTGCAGAATCCAACTGATTTCTGCACAAGAAAAAAGGACTGGAAAATTCCAGTCCTTTTTTAGTATCCCCTCTCCATATCGCGGCGCATATCCTTCTCTTTAATGGTATTGCGCTTGTCGTATTCCCTTTTACCTTTTGCAAGTGAAATGTTCAGTTTTGCAAAACCGTTCTCTGCTATATAAAGACGTGTAGCAACTATTGTAAGACCCTTCTCCTTAGTGGCACGCTCCAGTTTGCGGAGTTCCTTGCGGTTAAGGAGCAGTTTGCGGTCGCGGCGCGGGTCGTGTGCGTTATATGTGCCCCACCAGTACTCCGCCACGTGCATATTCTTCACATAAAGTTCGCCCCTCACAAAATAGCAATAGCTGTCTACAAGGGAGGCTTTGCCGGCCCTTATAGATTTGATCTCTGTACCTGTAAGTACTATTCCGGCAGTATAGTTATCTATAAACTCATACTCAAAGCCGGCCCTCTTGTTTTTTATCTCTATTTTACTCTTTGCTTTAGGCATAACGGCGCAAATGTAGTAAAAAAAACTAACTTTGTGTGATTGTACAACGTATGGAGCAGATTACAGGTTCAATAAAACAGGGGGGCTGGGACGCCGTATGCATCCTTGGTCCAACAGCCAGCGGCAAAACAAAATTTGCCGTTGAACTTGCCCGTACCCTCTCGGCAGAGTGGAAGCAATGTGAGATAATCTCTGCAGACAGCCGTCAAGTATACAGGGGAATGGACATAGGCACAGGGAAAGATCTGGCCGAGTACGGGGAGATTCCTGTGCACCTTACGGATATAGTGGATGCAGGTACAAAGTACAATATCTTTGAGTACCAGAAAGATTTTTCAAAAGCCTACAGCAACATTCTGGAGAGGGGATGTTTCCCCATTATCTGCGGAGGTTCAGGTCTTTACATAGAAGCAGCCACCAGAGGATATGAACTTTATGAAGTTCTTCCCGACGAACAGTTGAGAGCCCGCCTGGAGCCAAAACCAATGGAGGAACTGGTGCAGATGCTCAAGGATCTGAAGGCAGCAAAGGGGCAGAAACCCCATAATGATACAGATTGGGACACCAAGAAAAGGGTAATAAGGGCCATTGAGATAGAGATGGCACAGGGAGAACAGAGACCACCCCTTCCACTCCCAAAGAGAGTTCTCTTTGTGGGAGTAGATGTAGATAGAGATACCCGCAATGCCAGAATTGATGCCCGCTTGCAGGCCCGTCTGGAGGAGGGGATGATAGCAGAAGTTGAGGGGCTTCTGGAAAGCGGCATCCCTGCAGAGAACCTTATCTACTATGGCTTGGAATACAAATACCTTACCCAATACATTATAGGAGAACTCTCATACGAAGAGATGGTAAGCGGCCTCCGCACCGCCATCCACCAGTTTGCCAAAAGGCAGATGACCTGGTTCAGGAGAATGGAGCGCAAAGGGGTAGAAATCAGATGGGTGAAGAGATAAATTGTCGGGGAAACAAAATAATTGTAAAGTTTTTCTTTTTCAGAAACGGTTTTTTGAAAAAACTTCTCATATTGCATCCGTTAATTTTGGGATGTTATGGAACTTTCAACAATTAAGAGTAAGATATACGAGGTTAGGGGAAATAGAGTAATACTTGATAAAGATTTGGCAATATTGTATCAAGTTGAAACAAGAGTATTGAATCAAGCGGTAAAGAGAAACATAAAAAGGTTCCCAGAAGATTTTATGTTTCAACTTTCAGAAGAGGAGTATAATAACTTGAAATCACAATTTGTGACATCAAGTTGGGGTGGAGACAGAAAATTGCCATACGCTTTTACAGAACAAGGTGTTGCAATGCTCTCTGGTTTATTAAACAGTGATGTGGCAATTAATGCAAATATTGCAATTATGCGCGCCTTTGCAGCAATGCGTAATTATTTGGCAGCCAATTCTATTATTTCAGTAGAATTGTCAGAGATTAAAACAAAATTAAAATTATTGGAGAAAAATAATGAGGAGAATATGGAGGCAATCAATGATTTGTCAGAGGATATGCAGAAAGAACTTGATGATATATATCAAGCAATAGCTGCTTTATCTGTAAAATATTCTGCCAGTAATATAAAGTCAAAGAGGCCTATTGGTTTCAAAAGGCAATCTGAACAGAGATAAATTGTCGGGAAGAAAAAATTAACACATACAATTATGAAGAGCATTTTTAAGATGATGTTTTTTGCAGCGGCGCTGTTGCTCTCTGCAAATGTTTTTGCCCAAAAGGCGTCTGAGCTTAAGTATTATGATGTTAGGGAGTTGGGGCTTCCTGTGGTGGGCAAGCCTTTTGAGGATTGTGTAAGGCAGAATGATACAGTAAGTGACGGCTATTTTACCCGTTTGCCTGCTGATTTGCAGAATGTTGCAAGAAAATCTCTTTGGGACCTTGCCCAGAATTCTGCAGGTATGGCTATCAGGTTCCGTACCAATTCAAAGTGTATCGGAGCTGAGTGGAGACCACTCAACAACTTTGGAATGAGTCATATGACCCCTACCGGTGTGAGAGGATTGGATCTTTATACCCTTGAGGATGGGGAGTGGCTTTTTGTGGGTGCAGGACAGCCAAACGGTAAAAATTCCAGAAATGTTTTCAGAAGGGCAATGAATGGGGAAATGCGTGAATACATTATGTATCTCCCTCTTTATGACGGCATTATAAATCTTTCAATTGGAATTGACTCTACAGCAGTAATTGAGAAGCCTCACGTTGCAGATCTTCTTCCCGATAAAAACAAACTGCCAATAGTATTCTACGGCACCAGTGTAACCCAGGGTGGTTGCGCAACCCGTCCGGGAATGGCATTCCCTGCAATCATTGAGAGGAAACTGCACAGAGAGACCATTAACTTGGGTTTCAGCGGCAATGGCCGTATGGACAAATGTGTGGGTGACAAGATTGCTCAGATTCCGGCTTCTATGTATGTGATTGACTGTCTTTCCAATTGTACTATAGATATGGTAAGAGACAGTACAGAGCATTTTGTACGTGCAATTGCCCAGACCAACCCAGGTGTGCCAATCATTCTGTTGTCCAATTATTGCTACCCTTACCAGTACCTTGATGAGCAGTTCCAGAAAGACACTGAGGAGGAGAATGCCCTTTGGGAAGAGTGGGCAAAGAAATTCCGCAAAGAGGGTTACAATGTGCGTTACCTTGATGCATACGCAAAAGGAAATATGAAAAAATCCCCTATTGGCCCAGACCACGAGGGTACAGTGGATGGAGGACATATGACCGACTTGGGTTTCTTGCGTTATGCAGATTTCCTAATTAAGAAACTTAAATTTTAAATAACTAAATATGAGAGCAACTCAAAATTTACCCTTTTGAGTTGCTCTCCACACCAAGAAATTATGGAAGAACAGATACAGCAGGAACAATTGGCCCGCAGGCAAAAAGTGTTGGATACTCTTAAAGAGTTGGAGATTGGATACGATATCTATGAGCATCCGCCGCTCCCCACAATTGAAATGGCGCTGGAGTACTGGAAAGATTTGCCATCAACCCATTGCAAGAACCTTTTCTTCAGGAACCACAAAGGGAACAAAC
>X130_Alpine_Ibex__coassemble_173_pt1 | contig 9481 bp, 5 predicted proteins | sample X130_Alpine_Ibex__metabat2_high_PE_003 | metagenome-assembled genome bin X130_Alpine_Ibex | reverse complement strand
CATCATTATGGTTTTCAAATCTTCAATTGGAAATGTATCTGGATTGGGGAAACCTCCTGCAAATGAGATTACACCCGGCTGGTTTACAACATTTAACAAAGCCCTTATGGCAGAAGGCTTCATACATTTTGCACTACTTGAAAGGAATTCATTAAAATCAACTTGCATATTCCGTAGTTTTAAAATTTTAGTATTTCTCTTACAAATATAACAAAAACTCAAAAATAAATTACAGTCTTTAAAAAAATAAACGGATATATATACGTTTTTATATCAACCGGTATAAATATAGCTTACCAGGGCATTATTTAAAATTATAACTAAAAATAACTAAATTTGTTTTTTAACACATTTGATATGGCGGTACTTAGAATTACAAAGGAGTTCAGATATGAAGGGGCGCACGCCCTGCCTGGTTATGATGGGAAATGCCGTAACATTCACGGCCATTCTTACATTCTGTATGTAACTGTTAAAGGGGCACCCAATACCACAGGAGAGGGAGATCCGGCAAAAGAGGGGATGATTGTAGACTTTAAAGTGCTTAAGGGGATTGTAGAGGAGAACATTATTGAAAAGTTCGACCACGCCCTTCTGTTGCGCCAGGGAACACCCCTTGCATACGAACTGGCACAGGAATATCCCAACATAATTCTTGTAGACTTCCAGCCAACAAGTGAGAATATGATTACATATTTTGCAGAGGTACTTAAGGAGAAACTTCCTGCAGAAATAGAGCTTTTCAGTTTAAGACTTTATGAAACTGCCACCTCATACGTAGAGTGGTTTGCTTCAGACAACATTTAATCCTACAGGTATATGCAAAAGGTTTTTCTCATTGACGGACACTCCCAGATATTCAGAATGTACTATGCCTTTATGAGGCGCCCTATGGTTAATTCAAAGGGTGAAGATACATCTATCCTGTACGGATTTACCAAAATGCTCCTGGAACTCATTTCCAAAGAGAATCCAACACATATAGCTGTAGCATTCGACCCCCCTGCAAAAACTTTCAGGCACGAGGCTTACCCACAGTACAAGGCCAACCGCAGTGCAGCACCAGAACTGGTAAAGGCAGCCCTGGAACCGTTGCAGGAGATTCTTGCAGCCCTCAATATCCCCGTTGTAATGATGCCCGGGTATGAGGCGGATGATGTGATTGGTTCTATGGCAACCCAGTGGGAAGGGGAAAATTCCCAAATATATATGGTTACTCCCGACAAAGATTACGGCCAGCTCATCTCCCCAAACATTTTCCAATACAAACCTGGGAAAGGTGGAAATGAGGTAGAAATTATCGGGAAGAAGGAAGTTTGTGAAAACTACGGGATATGTGAACCTGAACAGGTGATTGACATACTTACAATTTGGGGTGATTCGTCTGATAATGTGCCCGGAATTCGCGGTATTGGAGAGGTTGGGGCCAAAAAACTTATTGCCAAATACGGTTCTTTGGACGGGGTGATTGAACACGTTGCAGAGCTACCGCAAAAACAGCAGGATTCCATAAACAGCTCGTTGGAACAGATTAAGATGAGCCGTTTTCTGGTTACCATAAAAAAAGATATACAACTGCCTCTTGTGCTGGATGACATTACATTTAAAGGGGCTGATGCTCAAGAAATAGCAAAGGTATTCAACAGATATGAATTCAACTCCCTAAGGAAGCTGATGCCAGAGGGGATGATTGCATCAGGCTCCCCCATATCAGAACATGATGCTGTCCAAGGAGAAAATAACACCCAAATACCTACTATAAGGGAGGTTACAGTGCAGGAGTTTGTAAAAATTGCCTCCACCGCACCGGAAATTTCCCTTTACAACTTTAATGAAAAGGGTATTGTGGCGGGGTGCAATAATATATATGCAGTTGTGAATGACGGGGAGCTTAAAGAACTGAAAAGCACCTTTGAGAACCCTGATGTTGCCAAAACCGGATATAATTTCAAACAGCTCTATAAAGATTTATGGAGCAAAGGGATATCTCTTAAAGGGGATATTTATGATATGGAGCTTATGCACTATATTATAAATCCTGAAAGGAGCCACAAAGAGGATATTCTCTTCAAGAGCTATTTGGGAACTGACATTACCCAGCTTATACCTCAAGAAGATACTTCCGCTGTGGAGAATGACCTTTTTGCATCCTCTGCTGAACCTGATCTGTTCTCAATGTTTGATACCCCTGCAACTGCTGCAGCCATCAGTGCAGATGAAGCCAGAGTGGCCGGTACCAAATGTGCATTGCTTGCCAAGTTGCGTATCAAGTTGGAGGAGGAACTTACCCAGGCGGGGCAGATAAAACTCTACAGAGAGATTGAAGCTCCCCTTATTGAGGTGCTTGCCAATATGGAATATACCGGTGTCAAGTTAGATACAGCCCAACTTAAAGAGTACAGCAATATATTGTCGGGAGAACTTGCCCAAATAGAGGCCCAGGCTATTGGGTTGGCTGGGGAGAGCATAAATCTTTCTTCCCCTAAACAGGTGGGAATCCTCCTTTATGAGAAACTGCAGTTGAACCCTAAAGTAAAGAAGAGCGCAAAAGGGAGCTACCCTACAGATGAGGAGACTTTGAACGAGATGCTGGAGCTCCACCCTATTGTTGGGAAAATACTGGAATACAGAGGGATTAAAAAACTTCTCTCCACCTATACCGATGCTCTCCCGGGGCTTATAAATCCAGCAACAGGGAAAATACATACAACTTTCAACCAGTCACTTACAGCTACAGGGCGCTTGAGTTCCACAAACCCCAATCTGCAGAATATCCCTATCCGTACCCAAAGGGGAAGGGAGATAAGGAAAGCCTTTATTCCATCTGCCCCAGACGGATTTATAGTTTCTGCAGACTACTCCCAAATTGAGCTCCGCCTTATGGCTTACCTTAGTGGAGACCCTCATCTGATTGAGGCATTCAACAGAGGTATGGACATTCACACCGCCACTGCAGCCAAGGTATTTAAAGTAACTGAAGATGAGGTTACAAAAGAGCAGCGCAGCCGGGCCAAAACTGCCAACTTTGGTATAATCTACGGTATTTCAGCATTTGGCCTTTCGCAGCGCCTTGGAATGACCAGGACAGACTCCAAAAATCTTATTGAAGAGTACTTCAGAAGCTATCCTAAGGTTAAGGAGTATATGAACAATATGGTTGCTGCAGCAAAAGAGAAAGGGTATGTTGAAACAATTTACGGCCGCAAACGCTTTCTTCCCGATATAGACTCCCGCAACGCAGTTGCAAGGAGCTTCAGTGAGAGGAATGCCATAAATGCACCGCTGCAGGGAAGTGCAGCAGACATCATTAAGGTGGCAATGATAAATATATACCGCCGTCTTCAGCAAGAAGGGTTACAAAGCAAAATGGTGCTGCAGGTACACGATGAACTTGTGTTTGATGTAATTGGCTCTGAAGTGGATCAGATCAGCTCAATTGTAACCCAGGAGATGGAGAATGTAATAAAACTCAGCATTCCCCTTGTTGCAGAGTGTGACAAAGGGGCAAACTGGCTGCAGGCCCACTAAAAAACAACAATGACTTCACAGACACATAAAGAGACTGGAAAATGTGGGTTTCCCGACAAAGAGCTCATTCTCTCCGCCCTTTCAGGAGACCAGAATGCATATACCCTCCTTATGCACAAACACAAGGAGGGCCTTACCCTTTATGTGCAGGAATTCATAGGAATCCTTAAGAATTTAGAAGGAATAATAGAGTTGGCAGAGGAGCCGCAGGATATTGTACAGGAGGCATTCCACAAAGCCTTCCAGTCACTTGACACCTACAACCCGCAATACAAATTCACAACCTGGCTCTACAACATAGCCCGCAATATAGCAATAGACTACGCCCGCAAAAGGAAAATCTCCATTGGGGCAAATCTTACTCCCGACAATTTAAAGGATTTTGCCAATATAGGAAGTGGAATAAAAAACTCCCCAGAAGACAAAATGATCAGTTCACAGGAGTATCACACCCTTATTGGAATGATAGACTCCCTGGATGAAAAATACCGGAAACCGGCAATCTTAAGGTTCCTTAAGGAGTATGAATATAACGAAATAGCTCAAGAACTTAATCTTGAGCTAAATACCGTAAAAACCCGTTTGAAGAGGGCTAAAGAGATGCTCAAAAAAATGAGTAATCTCTAATTATTTCAACATCTCGTCAATTTTCTGAACCAACTCAGCAAACTCAGCCTCTTTGTAAAGACGGGTTAGCATAACAATTTTACCCTCTTTATCAATAAGTACATTACGGGTAATACCTGCATCTCTAACTGCATATTTTGCAAAAATATCTGCACCAGGATCCAATGCCAAAGGATATGTAACACCTGTAGTCTCAGCAAATTTCAGAACTGTCTCAACGGGCTCATCCCTGTCAATACCCAATAAGGCAAAATTTGCATTGTCTTTATGTTTCTGCCAGATATCTTTCTCAATGAAAGGCATCTCCTTACGGCAAACGCCACACCAGCTTGCAGTGAACTGCAACATAACAACCTTACCTCGCAAATCTGAAAGCTTAACCTCTTTACCATCTGTAAGAGTACAAGTAAAATCAGGCGCAATATCACCAAGTTTAACAATATAACCTACACTGTCAGCCTCCACTTCAGGAGCTTTTGTAACAGCCTGAGAAGAAGCGCCACCACCAACAGCATCTGCACCATTGGGTTTTTCTGGATTGCCACAACTGATAATTGCAACCATAAGAGCAAGAACAGGAATTAAAAATCTTTTCATTATAGTACGTTTTAGAATAAAATATTGTTTCACAAATATAAAAAAAATTCCCTTGGGTTTCCCCAAGGGAATTTCATCATATCTGAAAATCCGGCTATTAATAACCAGGATTCTGCTGTAGATCCGGATGAACTGTAAACTCAGTCTCTGCAATTGGAAGAACAATAGTATATGTGCTCCAGTTAATTACTTTTCTTGGATCACCAGCATAGTCGCGGATATCAATTGACATATCTCTAACTATCTCACCACCAGTTCTCATTACATCAAAGAATCTGTGACCCTCACCAATGAACTCTTTCTGGCGCTCCAACATAACAAGCTCCTGAGTAGCAGTTACAGGCTCAGCATTAAGATCTGCTCTCTGTCTAACAGCATTCAAATACTCATCAGCTTTAGACTGGTTACCAGTCTTCAAAGCAGCCTCAGCAGCCATTAGATAAGCATCAGTGATTCTGAATACTCTAGGGTTGTTCTGACGGAAAGTAAGAGCCTCGTGAGCATTGTTTCCAGTGAATTTTCTAAGCCATTTGAACTCCTCTTTTATCTGAGAAACATTAGGGTCATTATCAACAATGAACTGTGCTCTAACGTCAGTAGAACCTTCGCCAAACAACTCAATCCATTTCTTGGTAGGGATTACAGAGCGGCCAGCACCCTTGTCATCAAACCACAATGAGTGGTAAATTGAGTTATGACCACCGTCACCGTCAATATCACCATCAGGGCTTACCAAAAGCTCAAGAACAGACTCATCATCACACTGTTTGCTCCAGTATGCCAAGTACTCACCATTAGGAACCATTCTGTATGGAGAGCTCTCAACTACCTCTGCACAAGCGCTGTATGCAAGCTGATAATCACCTTTGTAAAGAGCCATTTTACCCTGAAGCATTTTAGCTGCCCAGTAGTTGAAGTGACCGTCATTCTTAGATTTTGACAAGACTTTCAAAGCCTCCTCAACATCAGACATTGCCTGAGCATATGTCTCAGCAACAGTTGCTCTTGTTAAAGTTTTAGCCTCCTCTGGAGAAACAATACCCTGTTTGTCATTACCGTGGTCAAGAACTACAGCACCCAAAGAAGCGCCATTGTCTTTCAAATACGGATAACCGTACAATCTTGCCAAATCAAAATAACAAAGAGCTCTAACAGCATACGCCTGACCCATATAATCATCCCTCATAGCCTCATCAGCAGGAGAGTTTACAGGAATAGTATTAATGTTGTTGATGTATGTGCTGGCTTTCATAATAATGTTGTAGTAGTTCTGCCACAAACCAAAGTAGTTGGTCTGACCTGCTGCAAAGTTAAATGTATAGAATGCATCACCTGAACCGCCCAACACTCTTGGATATAGGTTATCACCTCTCATATCGCCAAGGAATACCATGTATGAACCATACATGTTGTAGTATTTCAAGTCTGTATAAAGACCATTAGCAGCAACCTGAGCATCAGCCATAGTCACCATAGCACTTTCAGCTACCACTGAATCAGTAGGCACTTTATCCAGGAATCCCTCGCAAGAAGACATTCCAACAAGAACACCCGCTGCAATTGCTATATTGTATATAAATTTTTTCATATCAAATATTTTTCTTCAATTATTAGAAACTTACCTCAACACCAAATGTAACGGTTCTCATAGATGGCATACCCATGTTGTAGTAACCGCTCTGCTGAATCTCTGGATCTACGTGCAATTTAGAGAATGTCAACAAGTTTGCACCTGCCAAATATACACGGGCATTAGAGATACCTGCTTTCTGCATAAATGCTTTAGGAAGGTTGTAAGATACAGTTGCATTCTTAAGTCTCAAGTAGTTACCTTTAAACAAGAAGTTGTCTGAGTCATAATAGTTACCAGACTGGCTGTTCTTGGCAATACGTTTTGGATATTTTGCATCGGTATTCTCTGGAGTCCAGCAATCAACCTGATCCTTAACAATGTTTCTATAATATGACAAATAACCATCTGAGAAGAAGTCATCTGTACAGTTATCAAAGATATAGTGACCATATTTGTATGACCAAGCCATTGAGAAGCTCAAATCTTTCCATCTTAGGTCTACATTAAATCCACCAAAACCATCAGGAAGAGAAGTCTTGCCCTCAAGAATCATAGAACTTGCGTTGTTTCTTGTTGTAGGGGCATAGTTGTAACCAGCTTTTGGAACAGCCTGTCCTTTAGCAACCTGAGTACCGTCTTTCAAAATGATATCCTGATCAGCTATCTCACCTTCCTCATAGTAAGAACCCTCAGCAAAGTAGTGGTTACCAGCTTTAATGGTATTGCCGTACAAATCTTTGAAATCCTCCTGAGCAATGCCCAAACAATCTCTTAGACGATACTGGTAGAAGCTGTAACCAGCCTGTCTGATCCAAGGTCTTGAAACCTGAGTCTCACCCTCTGAAGCCAATGACAATACTTTGTTGTCAATTGTAGACCAGTTAACACCTACTGACAAATCCCAATCTTTAGATTTAAGGATATCTACATTCACTGCCAACTCAATACCTTTGTTCTTCATTGAACCAATGTTGGTAAGTGTACTTGTGAAACCAGTGATTGAAGGAATTTTAGCATTCAACAACAAATCGTAAGTCTCTTTCTCAAAATACTCTGCAGAGATTGTCCATTTGTCAAAAATAGTTGCATCAACAGCTACGTTCCAGTTATTGTTTTTCTCCCAAGTAAGGTCTGCGTTTGCAAGGCTTGAAGGGTAGCTTGCACCCTCAGTACCGTAAACCCAGTAGTCATACAATGACATATAACCGAATCTGTCTGATGGAAGAGTACCGCTGGTACCGTAAGAACCTCTGATCTTACCGTCGTTCAACCACTCTACATCCTCAAGGAAGCCCTCATTTGAGAATCTCCAAGAACCAGATACTGACCAGAAGTTACCCCAACGTGTCTCAGGAGCAAGTCTTGAAGAACCGTCACGTCTGAAAGTACCAGTCAAATAATATTTAGAATCAAAATCATAGTTCAAGCTTGCCAAAGCAGAAAGCAAACCTTCCTCACGGCTCCAAGAGTATGAAGTATCGTACTCTGCACCAAAGATAGACTCAGTGGCACCCTGGTATGAGAAACCGGTCTTACCAGCTCTTGTCATATGGTAGTTCTCAGCCTCAGCCTCCCAACCTACCACTGCACTTACATGGTGTTTGCCCCAAGTCTTGTCCATATTCAAAGTGGTTGAGCTTACAAGTCTGTTTACATTCCTGTGTCTGTCAGACATATAACCACCCTGTGAGCTGTACGCATAGAAGTTAGGGTGACCATACAACCAACCGAAACGGTCGTGAACGTTCAACCAGTCATTTGAAATAGTGGTTTTAGCTGTCAACCAATCTGTGAAGTTAACCTGCATCCAACCTTTCAACAACAAACGGTTCTGTTTTGCATCATTGATCTGTTTGTCAAGATAGTTAACAGGGTTAATGGTATTAACACCCGAAATCCACTGCTCTGTATACAATGAACCATCTGCATAAGCGTAAGGCCATCTGTAGTTCAAAGATTTTTTCCAGATTGTATAAGGGTCGTCTTTACCGTGGTTCTCTTGGTGACCAGACTGTGCTGTACGTGAGAACTGCAAGTTTCCACCAACTTTAATGAACTTGTTGATGTTAGCCTCACCGTTAACAGTTGCAGAGAAACGGGTCAAATACTCAATTGAAGTAAGACCTTGCTGGTCTGAATAAGCAACAGAAGCATAGATTCTACCTTTATCTCCACCACCTGAAACACTGTACTCATAGTTCTGAGCTACACCTTTACGGAACAATACATCCTCCCAATCTTTGTAGATATATTTGCTCTCGTCACGCTGTGGATAGATTGAGTTAACCTGAGCCTCAGCATAAGCATCAAGAGTAGCATAATTCTTATTCCAAGCACTTGGGGTAATCTCACCATAGTTGTACCAAGCCATTCTGATAAGATCCTCAGTCTCCTGGTCGCTTGCCATCTCATAGTTATCGTATGCAAAGTATGAAACACCCACACTTGCTTTGAATGTAGAGGTTACTTTACCCTGCTGGCCTCTCTTGGTGGTAATTAGGATAACACCGTTAGAAGCACGTGAACCGTACAATGAAGCAGCTGCCGCATCCTTAAGGATAGTGATAGACTCAATGTCTGAAGGGTTAAGGAATGACATTGCAGTAGTTGAAATGTTACCTGAAGACCAGTCACCACTGGTTGCTGGAACACCGTCAATTACATACAAAGGCTGGTTGCCGGCATTGAATGAACCGAAACCACGGATAGAGATATCAGCCTGTGCACCTGGCTGACCAGTTGTAGAAGATACCTGTACACCAGGAGCTTTACCTGCCAAAACAGACTCAAAGCTCATTACAGGAGCATCTTTAAGTGCATCATCTTTCACAACTGCAGCAGATCCTGAATAAGAACCTTTTTTAACTGTACCGTAGGCAACAACCATAACCTCATCCAAGGCCTGGGTATCTGCTGCAAGTGTAATTGCAATGACTGCTCTTCCGTTTACTGCCACAGGCTGTGTTTTGAAACCTACGGAAGAAACTACCAATGTAGCATCTTTAGGCACCTCCAAAACGAAATTACCGTCAATGTCTGTGGATGTACCATTATTGGTTCCCTGTTGGAGAACATAGGCACCAATGATTGGCAATCCATCTTCTGATCCAACTACCGTACCTTTTACGGTAATTGACTGTGCTAATAACATTGTAG
>X130_Alpine_Ibex__coassemble_164_pt1 | contig 9698 bp, 9 predicted proteins | sample X130_Alpine_Ibex__metabat2_high_PE_003 | metagenome-assembled genome bin X130_Alpine_Ibex | reverse complement strand
ATATCCTCTCTCCATAATCTCACCCCTCAATATTCCGAAAATATCCTCAGCCTCAGCTCCCCTCTTGCACCCCATACCCAAATGGAGCACTTTTGGAACGTAAGTTATCATAGGAATCTCAGAAGTGTAGAGCTTGTAAGTGACTGCAATTATTAGGTCATAATCATATCTTGCCCCATCCCTATGCTTAGGAAGGTCGCTGAAACTGTAGTATACATCCACATTGTTGCTCTTGCTTTTCTCCATCCACTGCCCACCTCTGCAACGCACATCCAACACAAGGGCCACACGCCCCCCATTCACGTATGTAGCTATAGGGCCATTCAATCCGGCAGTATTGGTATAAGTTTCCCAACCAAATCTTTTGCCAAGGGTATCCAATGCCCACAACCCCGCATTGTCTGAATGGGTGGTTATAACCGCCTCTCCACCAAGGGTTGCAGCCACCTCTGCAGCAAGGGTATTGGCCCCACCAATATGTCCGCTCAAGACAGAAATCACCTTAAGACCTTTGCTGTCGGTACAAACCACCGCAGGGCCTGTATGTTTGTCCTTTATATATGGGGCAATGCTCCTTACGCAAATTCCCAGAGCCCCAACAAACAGAATCTTTCTGAAGGTATTGAAATGTTCTTCACCAAACTCTGCAAATCCAATATGTTCCGCTCCCTGATACTCTCTCTTTAAAACTTCTATTATATCTCCCTTTCCAACTATAAGCAATCTTTCCATAATTCTATAATTTTACAACCTTGCAGCAGGTTATCTTATTGTAATTATCTATTGTTATTTCTGTTTTTTCTGCCTGGCTGAAGCCGTTTGCAAGGGCCGCCTCCTCAAATGGGGCCGAATCCCTTACAGAGTTGTACACTACAATGCACCCCTGTTTTACAATCTCAGAGAGCATTGCCATTATAAGTGCAATTTTTCCTCCGTGTCCCCCTATGAAAATGGCATCGGGAAGATGAACATCCTTATTTTGGACCATCTGTGGAAGATTCAGGGCAGTAAAGTCCCCTATGTGGGGCTCTATTCCCGGCACTCCCATTTTACGGCAGTTCTCATGAAGAATGTCTGCACATTGTTCCCTAACCTCAAATGAATCTATGTGCAGATGGGGGAACTGCATTTTAGCCTCTACGGAAACCGAACCTGTACAGAATCCTATATCCCACAATGCAGTTCGGTTGTGCAAATCCAGCATACTCAGGCTCAGAAGACGGATAGGCATTTTGGTAATCATATTTTCCCTTCCGTCCAACAGGGCAAATTCTGAATGCGGAATTCCAAAAACCCTGCTGTGATGCTCCTTGAACTCCCCCTCTCCGTTCTGCCGCTCCATAATCACACAGTTTGGGGTAGCAAAACCCATCTGTGCCGCCTGTTGCAGAGTAAGGGTTGAAACCCTCTCCCTCTCTCCTCCAAGGGCCTCCCCTACGTGCATCATGTAGTTGCAGTAGCCGTAATGGAGTGCCCTTTGGGCTATAGCCGCCGGGGTGTGCACTTTGTCTGTAAGGATTCCTATCTTGTGGCGGCGCTCAATAAGAGCCTGGTCAAACCCGTGCCACGGTCTCCCGGTAAGTGAAACCATTATCATATCATCATACTGCAAGGCCAATCTGTGGGCAAGGCTCTGCAATGAATTGAACACCGGATACACTTTAATCTGTGCGTGCGGAAGTCTCTTTTGTATGGTTACAGCAAACCCGTAAAAGAGGGGGTCTCCAGATGCAAACACAACTATCTCTTCCCCCGCTGCCACATATTCCACACACTCCCCATCACATTTTCCCTGTATTCCCAGCGGAAATTCCCCATTGGCAACTGCCTGATATTTGGCAAACACATCATCAAGAGGTACAGTTATATCTATCCACGTATGCCTGCAAGGGAGATAATCCTTTACAAGCTCATAATGCCTTTTACCTCCGGAAAACACCTTTGCCCTGCCAAGCACATCCCGTGCAAAGTGAAGGTTCCTCTCCACCGAAAGCGGGTTGTCATCTATTCCTATAATGGTAAACTTGTACATTTCACTTGTAAATTATATGCTACACATCCCTACCAGGACGCAATTGTTCTGCATCATTATAACATAGTATGGAGTTTACTATTGTGGCTGCCAGATTACTTCCCCCTTTGCGCCCCTCCACTATCACCTGCGGGATATGAGCAAAAGGTTTTACCATATGTTTTGACTCCTCCACGTGTACAAATCCTACCGGAGCGGCAACCACTCCAAGAGGTGATGCCACCCCTCTCTTAATAAGTGTACACAGTTCCATAAGTGCAGTTGGGGCATTTCCAAACACATATAGTGCATTCGGATGCTCCTGAACCGCCAGCCTTATTCCCGCCTGTGTACGGGTAATCCCCTTCTCTGCGGCAAGGGCCTCCGTGCGTGGATCATTCAGGTAACATTTCACCTCTATCCCCAATCTTTGCAACGCCCCTTTCCTTATTCCCGATGCCGCCATTGTTACATCTGTAATTATTGTACCCTCCTGCCACTCACCCGAGCAGATTGCACTGTACATCTTCTCCACCGCTCCAGGAGTAGTGTAAAGGATATTCTCCATATCAAAATCGGCTGTAGTGTGGATTGCGTGCAGAAGTGTCCATTTTCTGTCTGTAGGGATATCCCTGTTTTTCAGTTCCCCCTCAATGGTGCGGAAACTCTCCATCATTATACTTTGTCCCACCTTAACATCCCCATCAGAGGTTTCCCTATAATATCCGCGCGGAGTAATGAATTTTCCTCCCGATATATATGACTGGGAGTTGCCTATAATCACCACAGTGAACATATCAATATCCTCAGGATTGAACTCAGTCAATGTGGTAACAGTTACCTGCTGGTCTTCACGTCCGGCCTGCCTTACAAACCCCACAGGGGTATTGCCGCTCCTCTCTTTAAGGAAAAGCTCTTTAAGCCTGTAAAGCTGCCAGTAGCGGCCATTGCTTTTTGGATTGTATATGGCAGTAATGAAATCTGCGTAAGCAGCAGCCTTAATCCTCTTCTCAATCTTTTCCCAAGGGGTCATAAGATCAGATAAAGATATGATGCAAATATCATGACCAATAGGAGCACCAAGCACAGATGCAGCTTTCTGAAAAGCACTTATACCTGGTATTACTTTCAAATCCAATTCATCCACAATACCTTGTTTCTTAAGATTGAGATACATCTCCCAAATAAGGGGTGCCATACCATAAATTCCGGCATCACCTGAGCTGATTACGCATACAGTTTTTCCCTCAAGAGCATATTCAAAAGCCTGTCTGGCCCTCTCCCGCTCCTTGCGCATCCCAGAATCCACACATATGGCATCAGCGGCAAGATATGGTATAATAAACTGAAAATAATACTTGTAACCTACAATAACATCACTTGCAGATACAGCATCAATCACCGCCGGAGTAATATCCTCACGGCTGCCGGGACCAATTCCCGCCACAAAAATTTTCATAAAAAATGAAATAACAAAGGTTAACAACTCTACCTTGTCCCCGAGGTTTCGTTGTATCAACTTCATCTGGCAGGTTTTCTGACTCGCCATTCAGATACGCCTTCCCTTTTACAGTGGCTCAGAAAGTATCTGATATAAACAGGCACACAGCAACGGGCATTGTCCCGGATTCTAACCGGATTCCCTCTCTGCACATTAAGAATTATGTGCATCACCAAATGCTACGCGAATGTAATCATTATTTATATTTATTCAAAATAAAATTTATCAAATAAACAACTCCCCTTTTACAAGAATACAGCTGTTTCCACCAACGTATACAGTTCCGTTGGAGCGTATCTCGGTAGAAACCACAGACGGACGCTGCATAGCCTCCCCCTGCAGATAACTGCACCTGCTTCCCAATTGTACTACTCCATTATGGTACAAATAATATGTAAGCGCAGCATTAGCCGTTCCTGTTGCAGCCTCTTCATCTATCCCATACAGAGGTGCAAAATTTCTCACGTGTGCAGTATAACCATCTTCCGAAAGGGCAAATGCGTGTACCCCAACCACCTGCAATTGCGAACTCAAGGATGCCAGGGCATCCATATCAGGTTTAAGGCAATTAAGTTCCTCTATGCTTCCAACAGGCATAATTATATCGGGAAGACCTGTGGAAACAATTTGCGGCTGAAGGGTATTCTTTGTTCCCAGCATTATCTTCAACAGCTGCTCCCCATCCACCTCTTTATCTATAACCTTTGGTGTTGCCATCTGCATCATAACCTCCTCCCCTACAATAACTTCAAGGTCCCCGGCAAGGGTGTGGTTCATACAGACGGCCCCTTTTGGAACAATCCCCTCATCCCTTAAAACACAAAAAGATGCTATAGTTGCGTGGCCGCACAAATCCACCTCCTCTACAGGGGTAAAATACCTTACAGTGAACTCTGCAGGGGCATTCTGCTGCACAAACGCAGTCTCAGAATAACGCAACTCCGCTGCAACTTTAATCATCAGAGATTTTTCCGGAAAACTTTCATTCTTTCCCAATAGAAGAACCCCCGCAGGATTTCCCCCAAACGGCATATCTGTAAACGCATCAACTGTAAAATATTTCATAACTGTACTTTTTACAAAGATAATCAATATTGCCAAGCATCCACAGGTCCCATTTCTTGCGCGGAAAGCAAATCCTACAACATAGAAGTCAAAAAAACACCTAAAAACTTACAAACTAAACAAATATTACCACAAATTGCTTATATTTGTTAAACGAAAGCACCATAAATGCGTATAAAAGTATACTAAACCACTCAAAAACGTATAAATAAAAAACGCACAAACACCAGAAAAGCAATGATTACAAAAGAATTGATATCTCCGCGGAGCATTGTAGTTGTAGGTGGTTCGGATGTTACTACAAAACCTGGAGGAAATGCACTTAAAAATCTTATAGACACCGGTTACAAGGGCGAGTTGTGCGTTGTAAACCCAAAGAGTGAGTTCATTCAGGGGATAAAAGCATATAAGACTGCCCAAGAACTTCCACAGACAGATTGTGCTATTCTGGCAATACCTGCAAAAATGTGCCCGGCAACAGTTGAAACTCTTTGCAAGGAGAAAGGTTGCAAGGCGGTAATCATTTTCTCTGCCGGGTTCCAGGAAGAGAGCCACCAGGGGGCTGAACTTCAGAAACAGGTAGTTGATATTGTGAACAAATATGGTGCTGCCCTTATTGGACCAAACTGTATTGGGGTGATTACCAACAATTACGCCGGAGTATTTACAAAACCTATAACAAACCTCTCACCTAAAGGGGTGGATATAATCTCAGGCTCTGGTGCTACCGTTGTGTTCATTATGGAGACCGCCCTCAAACACGGTGTAAATTTCTCACACGTTTTTTCAGTTGGCAACAGTGCACAAATTGGGGTTGAAGATGTTCTGAAATATCTTGATGAAACTTATCAGCCAGGAATCAGTTCTCCCGTAAAACTGATGTATATAGAGAGTATCAACAACCCGCAGATGCTCCTCAAGCACGCCCGCTCCCTAATAAAGAAAGGTGCCCATATTGCAGCCATAAAGGCCGGATACAGCGAGGCCGGCAGCAGGGCAGCCTCATCACATACCGGAGCGTTGGCATCACCTGATGCGGCAGTAAACGCTCTTTTCCGCAAAGCTGGAATAATTAGGGTATACAGCCGTACAGAGCTTGTAAATATGGCTATGATCCTCTCTATGCCAAAACCAAAAGGGAAAAACATTGCCATAATCACACACGCAGGCGGTCCGGCAGTAATGCTTACAGACATTCTTGGGAGCAACGGCAAAATATACCTCAAATAGAGGGTGAAAAAGCAAAGAAACTCCTTGGCAAGCTGTTCCACGGCTCATCAGTGGCCAACCCAATAGATTTTCTGGCAACAGGCACAGCAGAGCAGCTGGGGCAGATAATTGATGCCTGCAACAATGATTTCAACCAGGTAGATGCAATGGCTGTAATTATTGGTAGCCCGGGGCTTGGTGATGTAACAGGTTTGTACAAAGTGATATTGGAGAAGATAGCCACCTCTCCAAAACCAATATATCCCATTCTCACCTCCATTGTAAACGCCCAGGAGGCAATAGAGACTTTCCAAAAGATGGGGGGCATCTGCTTCAACGAAGAGGTTGCATTCGGACACGCTTTTGTGCAACTGGCAAAATCACTGAAACCGGAGCAGCAGGAAGAGCAAAACCTTCCTCAGGTGAACGTACAGGCAATAAGGGATATTATAGATTCTTCTCCCGACGGTTATTTGCATCCCTCTTCTGTTCAGAAACTCCTTGATGCAGCCGGAATCAATAGGGCAAAAGAGGCTGTTGCCGGCACACTGCAGGATGCGGTGGCCGCTGCAAAAGATACAGGTTACCCTCTTGCAATGAAGGTGATTGGTCCGGTACACAAAACAGATGTAGGTGGTGTAGTGCTGGATGTTAAGGATGAAGAAACTCTTGTTGCAGAGTTTGAAAGGATGATGCAGATACCCCAGACCTCCGCAATACTGTTGCAGCCTATGTTGCAGGGAAAAGAGATATTTGTCGGGAGTAAAAGGGAGAAAAATTTTGGCACTATGGTAATGGCAGGACTTGGCGGCATATTCATTGAAGCATTGAAGGATGTGGCTGCCCGGCTGGCCCCGGTTTCTCCCCAAAATGCCCTTGAAATGATAAAAAGTCTTAAAGGATATGCAATAATTAAGGGGATAAGAGGACAAGAAGGGGTAAATGAAGTTATATTTGCAGAAATGGTTTCAAGAGTTTCCCAATTGTGTATGGTTGCACCTGAAATAGCAGAGATGGATATAAATCCTCTTCTTGGAAACTCCAAAACCGTTACTGCGGTAGATGCAAGAGTGAGAATTGAGAAAAATATTGATTAAGATTATGGGACTTTTTACTAAATTAGTGACTGAATACAAAAAATTGACACCAACTGGAAAGAGTATGGTGGTTTTGTGCATTCTGCTTATCATAGGAATCATCATAAGATGGGACGCTACTATTGAGGGGATAAAGAGAGGATTCGGATTCTTCAGTGGAAATTAGAATTATAACCATTTAAAATATTAAAGATATGGCAGTAAAAGGAGCTATAGTGATTGATACCGAGAAATGCAAGGGTTGCAGTGTATGCATTGCAAACTGTCCTACACAAACCATTGCATTGTCCAAACAGGTAAACGGCAAGGGTTACAACTATGCATATATGGAGAACCCCGATAATTGTACAGGTTGTACAAACTGCGCAACAGTTTGCCCTGATGCAGTAATTACAGTATATAGAGTGAAAATATAAAAATATAGGATATGGCTGAAAAGATACTTATGAAGGGTAACGAGGCTATTGCCCACGGAGCTATCCGTTGCGGTGCAGACGGCTACTTTGGATACCCTATCACTCCACAATCAGAGGTTATGGAGACCCTTATGGAGGAGAAGCCTTGGGAAACTACCGGAATGGTTGTTCTTCAGGCTGAAAGTGAGACCTCTTCAATCAATATGGTGTATGGCGGAGCAACTACCGGCAAAAAAGTAATGACATCATCAAGCAGCTTGGGTATCAGTCTTATGGCTGAGGGATTGAGCTACCTTGCAGGTGCCGAGCTTCCTTGCGTTGTTGTAAACGTAATGCGTGGAGGTCCGGGACTTGGAACTATCCAGCCAAGCCAGGCAGACTATTTCCAGGCAGTAAAAGGTGGCGGACACGGAGATTACAGAATGATTGTGCTTGCACCGGCTTCTGCACAGGATATGTATGATTATGTTGGTTTGGGCTTTGACCTTGCATTCAAATACCGTATCCCTGCAATGATTCTTTCAGATGGAGTTATAGGCCAGATGATGGAGAAAGTTGAATTGGGTGAAATGAAACCAAGAAGAACTGCAGAGGAAATTGCTGCACAGTGCCCTTGGGCCCTTACCGGCAAAACTGCAGACAGAAAGAGAAACATTGTAACTTCATTGGCACTTGACCCTAATGTACAGGAGAAAGTGAACATCAAACTTCAGGCAAAATACAAAGAGATTGAGGAGAATGAGGTAAGATACAGCACATATTTGGCAGAAGATGCAGAGTATCTGTTTGTTGCATACGGCAGTATGTCCCGTATATGTGAGGCTGTTGTAGACCAGGCACGCGAGGCAGGATTCAAAGTTGGCCTTCTAAGACCAATCACCCTGTTCCCGTTCCCTACAAAACAGATTCAGGAGATGATACCTCAGCTGAAAGGAATCCTTACAGTTGAGATGAGTGCCGGCCAGATGGTTGAAGATGTAAAACTTGCTGTTAACGGCAAAGTACCTGTAGAATTCTACGGCAGAATGGGTGGAATCATCCCTGCACCGGAAGAAGTATATGATGCATTTGTAAAATATTTCAACAAGTAGAGAGTTATGGATATAAAAGATATTATCAGACCGGAGAATATGGTATATACCAAAACTCCTGTTCTTACTGATGCTGTAATGCACTATTGTCCGGGTTGTACTCACGGTGTGGTTCACAAAGTGATTGCAGAGGTTATTGAGGAGATGGGTATACAGGACAAGGCAATAGGTATCTCACCTGTAGGATGCGCAGTTCTTGCATACAATTACATAGATATAGATTGGGAACAGTCTGCCCACGGTAGAGCACCGGCACTTGCAACTGCAACAAAACGTCTTAATCCCGACAAATATGTCTTCACATACCAGGGTGACGGAGACTTAGCATCAATTGGAACTGCAGAGGTAATGCATGCCTGCAACAGAGGAGAGAACATTGTAATAATCTTCATAAACAATGCTATTTATGGTATGACAGGCGGACAGATGGCCCCTACTACCCTATTGGGACAGAAAACCGCCACAACACCATACGGCAGGGATGCAAAACTGAACGGCTACCCTATGAAGATTACAGAGCTTCTGGCACAATTGGAGGGTACTTGTTATGTAACAAGACAATCCGCACAAAACCCTGCATCTGTACGCAAGCTTAAAAAGGCCATCAGAAAAGCTTTTGAGAACTCAATGATGGATAAAGGAACCTCATTTGTAGAGGTAGTTGGAACTTGTAACTCAGGCTGGAAAATTTCACCTGTACAGGCCAACAAATGGATGGAAGAGAATATGTTCCCATTCTATCCTCTTGGAGATATGAAAGACAGGTAAACCGTTAACGCATAAAAATTGAAATTATGAAAGAAGAATTGATTATAGCAGGTTTCGGAGGTCAGGGAGTTTTGTCAATGGGTAAAATATTGGCCTATTCCGGAATAATGCAGGATAAGGAGGTAACTTGGATGCCGTCTTACGGTCCGGAGATGCGTGGCGGTACAGCAAACGTTACTGTAATCTTAAGCGACAAGAAGATTGGTTCCCCTATCCTTGGCAAATGTGACACAGTAATTATCCTTAACCAGCAATCTATGGATAAGTTTGAAAGCTATGTAAAACCTGGCGGACTGCTTATCTATGATCCTAACGGAATCACCAGACACCCTGAGAGAAAAGATATAAACATCTGCTCCATTGAGGCAGCTGAGGAGAGTGCCAGAATGGGTAATCTTAAGGCTTTCAATATGATTGTATTAGGTGCATTCCTTAAGAAAAAACCGGTGGTATCATTGGAAAGTGTGGTAAAAGGTCTTAAAAAATCTTTGCCTGAGAGACACCATCACCTTATTCCAATGAATGAGGAGGCAATTAAAG
>X130_Alpine_Ibex__coassemble_158_pt1 | contig 9996 bp, 7 predicted proteins | sample X130_Alpine_Ibex__metabat2_high_PE_003 | metagenome-assembled genome bin X130_Alpine_Ibex | reverse complement strand
GAATTTTTCTTCCTTTAAAGAAATGTCCTCAGTAAGAAATAATGTATCTTTGTAGTAGAATCCAGTTTTAAATTAAGATACTATGAAAAGACTTTTTCTTATGGTTTTTGCTGTGGTGATAGCAATCAGTGTGGCAGCCCAGAACGATTCCCTTACTTTTGCCAATGCAAAATGGAATGTTAAACAGGTGGATAAAGGCATTACCCTTAAGGAGTTCCATTTTACAGGTGATTCAAAGATTTTTGATTCTAACCAGTATATTTCAATTATTGAGATTGATACAAAGAAAGCTAAAGGACGTTTTGCCCTTGCCAGCAATCTGGGTTATATTACCCCTACCAGCAAGTTTGCTAAAGACAGTGGTGCTGTTGTGGCTATAAACGGTTCTTTTTACAATATGAAAAAGCCTTACAATAGTGTGTGCTACTTTAAGAAACACGGTATTGAGGAGTTTGTTTTCAATGAGAAAATGGCTCAGAGGGATAATGGCGCTGTGGCTATAGATACTAAAGGCAAACTTGCAATCTACCCTGCAGATGAAAAAGAGCCTGGAAACATTGCTGCAGAGCAGACTTGGCCCAAGAGACTTTCTGAGACCTCAATTGTTACCAGCGGTCCTATCCTTATTGCAGATGGCAAAGATGCCCGTTTGGATGAGAATTCATTCAACCGCAACCGCCATCCGCGCAGTGCAGCTGCAACAAAAGGAAAGAAGGTTTATCTTGTGACTGTAGATGGCAGAAATGCAGAGAATGCACAGGGTGTGAGCCTTTGGGAGTTTACAAAAATTTTGCGATGGATTGGTGCTGAGGATGCAATAAATATGGACGGTGGCGGTTCAACCACCCTTTACGTAGAGGGAGAGAACGGCAATGGCATAGTAAACCATCCGTCAGACAACAAGAAATTTGACAGAGAGGGAGAGAGACACGTAGTAAACTCACTCCTATTTATTGGAAAATAAATCTTATTCCCGATGAATAACGATTTGGAATATTACAACAATTTTGAGGAGCGCCTGCAACTGGAGCTCCTCAAATTATGCAATACAGCAGGTTTGCTGGATTCTGTACTTGCAGAGAGCGAGGATATTACAGACAAATGGAATGATTATGCAACCCCATATATGGCGGATGCCATAGAGCAGGTAAATGATTACCCAAATGCCTCAATTGCCTGGCCGGCATTTATGGGTATGGCTGTAGCAAAATGGTGGGATACAGACTGGCTTGCAAACCAGAACAATCCATACGAAAAGTTGTACGGAGTGGAGCAGTGGGATGATATGGATGACCATATTATGGTGGATATTCTGGGCTATCCTCTTGGCTCGCCTGAAGAAAAAGAGATAAGGGACATAACCATCACCTGTGCGGAGATGGCAATTTCAATGATAATGAAAGAAGATTTTGAGCCGGGAAGCGAAAAAGCATTCTATATGCTTGCCCGCACAATGAAGGTAATGTACAAAATTGGTGCAGCCCTGCAACTTAAGAGAATGGGATATAAGTTTCAGAAATACAATTAAAAGGGTGGCTCAAGGAAAATTTTGAACCACCCTCTCAGTTAATTCAGGTTCATATATTCAAGAATCCGTCCACTTATTTGCAATAATGATATTTCACACAGTTTTGCGTTGTATTGTGCTGTAAGCAACCTCTCTTCTGCATCCAGGAGACTCTTTTGGGCCTCTCTCATCTCTATTCCAGACAGGTCTCCAAGCATATAGCGTTCCATTGCAATCTCGTGGTTAAGTTTGGCTGTTACAAGATTCTCCTTTTCAAGTTGCAGAATCTCCAGATTGTTGGAATATGCGTGCCAGATATTGTAGAAATCAGCTTTCACTGCCTGTTCTGTATCTGTTTGCTCCAACTTCACATTCGCCATATTAAGTCTTGCATTGCGACGATTTTTACGTGCTTTATTGCCATCAAAAATATTAATACCCAATGTAAGGCCAAAATCGGCTCCCAAACTTCCTCTGTGGTAATTTGTCCCTTTATTGTATTTGTTTAGAGTATACCCGTATCCTGCATTCATTCTCAAGTATGGATAACTTTGTGATGCTGTAATTTTATAATCAAGTTCAGCAAGATGACTCTCTCTTCTGGCATATAGCAATGATGCGTTGTTGGCCTCCATAGCCCCCATAATCTCTCTAAAATCAAGAGAACCGTTTACCTCAATTGATGTATCTGCAACAACAATTCTTCTATGCAACTCCTCTTTTGCAAGCAGCTCATTCAACGCTATTACTGAGGTTTGCAATGCCTCCTGCTGCTTCATAAAAGCAGAACTGTCTGAATTGAAATCAACCCTTGCCTGCTGATAATCCAACCCAGAGAAATTTCCAATCCTATAACGCTGCTCAACAATGCGGAGTCTCTCTTTTGAGAGAGCCACTGCATAACGGAAATTTTTAAGACGGATACTCTGCTGAATGTAGTTGTAATATTCAGCTGTTATATCTGCAATAAGGTTTTCTATTGCAATACGGGTTTCCAGTTCTCCCTGAGCCTTAAGTTCTTTCAACTTTTTATAAGTAGTGGAAATATTGAAACCCTCAAAAATTGTCCAGCTAAGATTCAATCCCGCATCTGTTGTCTGGTTAAATATGCCATTCTCCTCTACAATCTCCTGGGTACTCCTAAGTTTTGTCCTATTGTCTTGAGTACTTCCAGCATATCTTGCAGACGCATCCAATGATGGAAGGAAACCGGCATTTCCAACTGTGGCATTGTTATCCGACACCATTTGCCTGTTTCTCTGTATTTTAAGGGAGTAGTTGTTTTCAAGCCCCTCCTGCAAACAATCCTGTAAAGTATATACCTGTTTTTTGGTTTCCTGGGCATACCCAAAAACAGATGCCAGCATACATAATATGATAATAACTCTTTTCATCTCAATCATTTGTTTTTTACAGCCACTGCTGCCTGTTTCTTCTTTCTGTCAGTAGAAATATAGCTGTAGATTGCCGGCACAACGTACATTGTAAGCACAGTGGAAACGAGCATACCACCTACAACTGTAACTCCCATTGCAATTCTCTGGTTTGCACCCTCTCCACCTGCAAATGCAAGCGGAAGCAATCCAAGAATTGTAGAGACACTTGTCATAAGGATTGGACGCAGACGCTGCATTGATGCCTCTCTAATGGCCTGATCCTTATTAATTCCGGCTTCCTGCTTCTGGTTTGCAAACTCTACAATAAGAATACCGTTCTTGGCTACAAGTCCAATAAGCATAATAATACCAATCTGACTGAAAATATTCATTGTAACCCCACTGAAACTCATAAATACAAGGGCACCGGCAATAGCCAAAGGCACCGTAAGCATTATGATAAGAGGGTCTTTAAAGCTCTCAAACTGGGCTGCCAGAATAAGGTAAATGAGTACAATTGCCAGTATAAAGGCAAACATAAGTGATGAGGAACTCTCCCTGTACTCTTTTGATTCTCCCGACAATGCAGTTCTGAATGAGTCATCCAACACCTCTTTGGCAATCTTGTCCATCTCATCCAATCCCTGGCCAATTGTCTTTCCTTTGGCAAGGCCTGCCGAAATTGTAGCAGAAACAAATCTGTTGTATCTGTATAATTTTGGAGGAGCAATACCACCTACAAGATCTACAAGGTTATCAAGCTGCACCATCTCTCCCTCTTGAGTTCTAATGTAAATGGATTTAAGGTTTGCAGGGGTATTTCTCTGCTGACGGTTAATCTCTCCAAGAATCTCATACTGCTTTCCATTCATATAGAAATATCCCATACGTTGTCCGCTCAATCCATACTGCAGTACCTGAGCAATATTTCTGGTACTTACTCCCATAATATTGGCTTTCTGTCTGTTTATCTCAATCCTTACCTCAGGTTTGCTGAACTTAAGGTTCACATCTGCCATTTGGAATGTAGGGTTGTCATAAACCTTTGCAAGGAATGTAGGAAGCACCTCCTGCAACTTCTCTATACTTGTTGTTTGCAGAACATACTGTACAGGCATACCTCCTCTTCTGCCACCGAATGATGAGGTTTGCTGAACAAAAGACCTTGCTTTGGTTTTAGTTCTTACTGCAGCTGTAAGTTTTTCTGCAACATCCATCTGGGTGTAGTCTCTTTCGCTAATGTCTTTAAGCATTACCTGTATGTTTCCGCTACCGCTCGAAACACGGGCTGTAACTGCCTGTGCATCCGGAACAAGGGAATCTACCAAACGGTTGATATCTTCTGTATAATCTCTAATGTACTCATATGTTACACCCTCTGCGCCACTTGTGTTAATGTTTATCTGCGAGCGGTCCTCAAGTGGAGCTGTCTCTGCAGGGATTGTATTCCACAAATATACGATGAGTCCAAACATAAGGGCAGTAAAAGGAAGTGTTACCCATTTTACTTTCATAAGGGCATCCAGAGAGCGCTTGTATACATTATTCAAACCCTCAAAGAAAGGTTCAGTTTTGTTGTAGAACCAGTTCTTCTTCTCCTGTCTTACAAGAAGCTTGGTTGCAAGCATTGGAGTGAATGTAAGAGCTGCAAATGAAGATATGATTACCGAACCTGAAACTACAATACTGAACTCCCTGAAAAGACGTCCTGTTTGTCCTTCCATAAAAACTATCGGGAAGAATACCGCTACAAGGGTAACTGTAGTGGAGATTACTGCAAAGAAAATCTCTTTTGCCCCTTCAATACCGGCCTCTTTTGGATTCATTCCCTTTTCTATCCTTACATAGATATTCTCTGTCATTACAATGGCATCATCAACTACAAGTCCCACAGCCAGCACAACGGCAAGCATAGAGAGCACATTTATGGAGAATCCTGCAAGGTACATAATGAAGAATGCTCCAATCAATGATACCGGAATTACTATACACGGCACAAGGGTTACACGCCAGTCTCTGAGGAATAGGAATATAATTATAATTACTAAGACAAATGCAATATAAACAGTCTCCTTAACCTCATTGATAGATGCACGGATAAAACGGGTATTATCAAATCCGTATGAATATTTTACATCTTCCGGGAGATCTTTCTCCATCCTCTCCATCCTCTCATATACGGCATCTGCAATGTCTATATGATTTGCACCAGGCTGTGGGGTTACAACCACACTAACCATAGGTATGCCATTCATCTTCATATAGCTCTTTATATCTGCCGGGCCCAATTCCGCACGTCCAACATCACTGAACCTTACTATTTTGCCGTCAACTTCCTTAATGATAAGATCATTGAACTGTTGTGCAGTATGCATCAAGCCTAATGTACGTATGGTAAGCTCTGTTGAATTACCCTCAATACTACCGCTTGGCAACTCCACATTCTCAGCATCTATAGCGTTTTTTATATCCATAGGGGTAATTCCATATCCCGACATTTTTACAGGATCAAGCCATAGTCGCATTGAGTATTTTTTCTCACCCCAAATACTTACACTACTTACATCCGGTATAGTTTGCAGCTGCTCCTTTACGGTAAGGTCGGCAATTTCACTCAGCTCCAACAAAGAGCGCTTGTCGCTCTGAAGGGCAACCATAATGATTGGGCGAGAATCTGCATCGGCTTTTGAAACTGTAGGCGGATCACAATCCCTTGGCAAGAAACGTTGTGCGCGGGATACTTTGTCTCGCACATCATTAGCTGCAGTCTCAAGGTCTACCGAGAGTTCAAACTCTACTGTAATACGGCTCGAACCCTGCTGGCTTACACTGGAAAGGGAACGTATACCTGGTATTCCGTTGATATTCTGCTCCAAAGGCTCCGTAATCTGATTCTCAATTACATCAGCATTGGCACCTGCATACGAACAGGATACAGTAATTATTGGATTATCCACAGAAGGATACTCCCTTACGCCCAAATTGGTATAGCCAATGATTCCAAACAGCAGGATTATTACTGTCATCACAGTAGCAAGAACCGGGCGTTTTATGCTTAATTCCGAAATATTCATACTGCTGTTACTCTACGTTGTCCAACACTACAGGCAATCCCATACGCAATTGCAAAGTTCCCGATACAATTACCGTATCACCCTGGCTTATGCCTCTTACAATCTGTACATCCTTGTCTGTTCTGATACCTATCTGTACGGTTACAGGCTGAGCCTTGCCACTCTTATACAGGTACAGTTTATCCACACCCATTTCAGGGACAATAGCCTCTGACGGTACTGTAATGGCATTCTCTATCCTCTGCTTCTCAAGTTTGACAGAGGCATATCTACCTGCAAGTGATGCCCCTTTATTATTGTCGTACAAAGCTCGTATTGTTAAAGTGTGGGTTGTAGGGTCTATCATAGACTCTTTTGCATATACTTTTGCGTGGAATTTGTCAAGCTCACCAGGGAGGGAGAACTCTACATTATAACCATTCTGAACATCATCTGCATAATGTTCAGGCACCGCAAATTCAACTTTTATAGGGGAAATCTTTGTCAGCTTGGCAACTACAACAGAAGGAGACGCATATGTTCCAACACTTACTCCTCTAAGTCCTATTATTCCGTCAAACGGAGCCCTTAATTCTGTTAGTGCAATATTCGCCTCCACTGTCTCAATTTCTGCCTTTAGAGTAGCAAGATCTGTTTTCACCTGCTCATATGCCTCCTGGCTCACTGCATCTCTCTTCAACAGGGTGCTCTGGCGATATACTCTGTCTTCTGCAAGTTTCACCTGAGCTGTGAGACGACTCAATTGTGCCTGCAAGGTTCTGTCATTTACTTTGGCAAGAAGATCCCCTTTTTTCACAAAGGTTCCCTCCTTAAAGTTTATTTCTGTAATCTTTCCAGATGTTTCAAACGACAGATTAACTTCTTCGTCGGGAAGAAGGCTTCCATTTATATATATTTCATCGGATAGGGTTTGGGTTTTGGCAATAATTGCATTCACATTAAGGATGCTTTTATTTGTTTTACCCTTTGAAACTTTATCAGCTGCGGCAAGTTCCTCATTCTGTTCAGGGAGTTGCGAATAGACGCCCCATGCCGCCAATGCAATCAGGATTAGTGCTACTAATCCCCATTTGAGTTTTTTATTCATCTGTTAAGCAAGGTTAAATTAAGCTGTAAATACTACAAAAATTATACCCAAATTATTTATTTGGGGTACTGTAAATCAAGCAACTACAGCCTCTGACAGTTTATCCAGAGCCATAATAACAAGCCTCTCCACCAACGCCTTATAATCCGGTTCGGCCCCTTTGTAGTAGCGGTTGGCAATAATGCAGCACACTGTACCAGCGCGGTGCCCCAATTTGGTTGCCAATCCTGCCAATGCGGAACCCTCCATCTCAAAGTTGGTGATCCGGTAATCCTCAAAGCGGAAACTCTCAAATTTCTCCATCATATCGGGCATTGCAAGGGGAACACGCAACACCCTTCCCTGAGGGCCATAGAAACCGGAGGCTGAGATTGTTACACCTTTAACTGTACTGTTGGCAAACAGGTCTATCAGTTCTTGTGAAGCCCTTACAAAATATGGTGCAGGGAGGGTATCCAGCCACCCTGTATGGGCCACAAATGCCTCCTCCATCTCTTTGTATGAGACCTCATCCCTATTGGCATACCAGTTCAGAAGGCCATCGGCTCCAACTGAAATATGAGAGAATACATAGCTTCCCACAGGGATATCGGGTTGCACTGCTCCTGAGGTGCCTATACGGAGAATTCTCAAGCTACGCAACTCCTCCTTTACCTGTCGGGAAGAAAAATCTATATTTACAAGTGCATCAAGCTCTGTCATTACAATGTCAAGGTTGTCGCATCCTATTCCGGTGGAAAGGACTGTTATCCTGCATCCTTTGTAGGTTCCTGTTGCACTTACAAACTCCCTTGAGGCTCTGCGCAGCTCAACGGTGTCAAAGAATGAAGATACAAGTTCAACCCTCCCGGGGTCGCCCACAAGGATTACGGTATCTGCAAGTTCACCCGGTTTAAGGTGAAGATGAAATACAGAACCGTCATTGTTAATGATAAGCTCAGAAGCACCTATTTTTTCCATTTTTTCCTGTTTTTAGTCATATCTCTAAGCGAGTTCATTCCCTGTACCAAAGCCTCATCCTCAGAAATTTTTCTGAATGCCATAAATACAAAAATACCCGCCACAATTGGGAATACTGCAGAAATTGTAAATACGCTTCCCTCTATTCTGGTAAAGAACATAAAGGCAATCCAAGCCTGATATGCAAACAGCACCAGCATATTATAGATGCAAAGGCGCATCTGCGAAATTCTTCTTTTGTATATGAAAATACAGAAGAAAGAGAGCACAAAAGTTACAATTGTAAAAATAAGGAATGGCCAGTACTGGGTAAATTTCATAAGTACATTACCATCCAAATCCCTCATCATAGGGCGGAAAAACATAGAGAACATTAGTCCCGACGAAGCCAGCAGATACAGGCTCTGAATTCTTTGAATCATATCTTTAAAATTTTACTGTTTCTCTTCTATACAATATTTCTTTATTACACTGTAGGCATCATCCACACCCAGCTCACCCGCCTTGCTAAGATCAATACATCCCTTCTCCTTGTCTTTAAGGAAAATAAGTACAAGACCTCTGTTAAAATAGGCCTCCTTTAATGCAGGATATATATCCAGGGCTCTGGTATACTGGTTAATTGCCTCAGGCAAATCATTTGAAAGGCAGTACAAATTGCCCAAGTTATAATATACAAACGGCAGATTTGGCATCAGTTTGGATGCTTTGGTCATATCGTGGATTGCAGGGGTATAATCATAACTCATTGTATTCTTCTCCTTCACCCTTGCACGTGCAGCACCGGTATTGTCCAATGTAAGTATCTGCACATTATTCTCCATAGATGAGATAAAGTCAATCATCTCTGCCTGCAATGCACCCCTGTTTATATAATAGAATGTCTGTTCAGGTTCCTCTTTTATGGCTTTGCCGTAATTTTCCAGTGCTGCATTGTACCTGTTGTCTTCACCATCTATAACAGCTTCACAGAAATGCAGACGGGCCCGTTCCTTATGGTTAATCTTTTCTCCCGCAAGTTCCTTTTCAGTTAAAGCGGCAAGAGCTTTCTGAATCTGCTGCTCATACATTGTAGTGTTCAGCCCCACACCTGATTTGCTTGAATTCAACTCTACCGGAAGCTGTACCGATTCAATAAATTTCTCCACCTCATTATTCTCATACTTCCTTTCAAGAGCCATCCTTACTTTGTTAGGCTTGGCAATATTGAACTTGAACAGAGGTTTAAGATTTATATCCACATCCCTGTGCTGCAAAAGCTCATTATCAAAATCTTTCTTTGCAAAATCTGCATCAAGTGCAAGGAGCCTGTCATATTTTTTAGTGGTATCTGCAAAGGCTGCCCTCCCAAGACTGTCACCGGTACGTTGCTGGTACTCGCGTATTTTTGCCTGGGCAATCTGCGCATCTTTCTTGGCTGAATTGAACTGTCCAAGCTGGTTCTTTGCGTATGAACGGTTCATATATGCCTTTGCAAAATCGGGATAAAGGTTAATTGCCTTTGAATAATCATCCATTGCATCCCTGTACCTTCCCATATCCATAAAAACACCGGCCCTGTTAAAATATGCCAATACATTATTGGGATTTACAGCAATTACACGGTCATAATCATCCAGCGCATTATTGTAATCTCCAATTTGGGCCCTTATAATTGCCCTGTTGTACAGGGTAAGTGCATTACCCGGCTCCTGTTCCAAAACCTTGTCCAAATCCTCAAGAGCCCCCTGAATCTGAGCTTTGTCGTGTCTGATAAGCGCGCGGTTGAAGAATGCAAAAGTGTTTGTTGAATCAAGTTCAATTGCCTTGTCCAAATCTGCAAGGGCATCATCAAAATTCTCCTGCATTGCATAAATTCTGGAACGCCTTACATACCCTTCCGGGTCAAACGTATTTATTCTTATGGCTTTGTTGTAATCATTCAGAGCCTTGGCTGTATCGCCCAAATAGAGATAACAGGCTCCTCTGTTAAGATAAGCATCGGCCTCACGC
>X130_Alpine_Ibex__coassemble_156_pt1 | contig 9997 bp, 6 predicted proteins | sample X130_Alpine_Ibex__metabat2_high_PE_003 | metagenome-assembled genome bin X130_Alpine_Ibex | reverse complement strand
GCTAAACAAATAACAGGTGAAAGATCTTGTAGAAGAAATACGTGAGTTCTACTCTTGGTTTGTCAAATTCATTACAGATGACATCTGGAAAATGAATATTGATGATTTTGGGAAAGCCAAGAAAAAGCTCATAAAGTATCTGAAGGTTGCCATAATAACTGTAAAAGAATCCAATACAAATAATTTGAATCTATACACTTTTTCGTTGTGTTTCTTTTCTGTTATGGCTATGGTACCTTTTGTTGCCGTTGCCTTTACCGTTACAGAGGGATTTGGTATAAAAGAACATTTGCAACAGATGTTACTTGAGTATTTTTCTACAAATAAAGAGATAGTGCAGCTTATTATCCAATTTGCTGAAAATATAGTTACAATCAGCCAACAAGATTCATTTGGAATTATAAGCTTGGGAGTTTTTATAAGTACCATATTGTGGCTTATACTTAATGTTGAGAGGTGTTTCAATAAAATCTGGAAAGCAGAAAGGGGACGCTCCATAGCAAAGAGATTCCTTTACTATTTTGGAGTACTTATTGTTGCACCGCTTGTAATTACAATGTTCCTTTCCGTATCATTGATATTTACAAAGACTCTCAACACATATGGCTTTGGAATAGAGTTTCTCAATTCTGCCAGGCCATTACTGCAGTGGTCTGCCTTTTATGGAATAATAACACTGTTTTTTACAATTTTGTACAAATATGTACCTAATGTAAAAGTAAAATTTTCAGCTGCATTTTTTGCAGCATTAATTGCAGCACTGGTATTTGTAATATGGCAGTATCTGTATGTGGAAACACAACTGTTTGTATCCCGTATGAATACCGTATATGGAGCTTTTGCTGCTATCCCACTCTTTCTGTTCTGGATAAATATAAGTTGGACAATCATTCTTTATGGTGCTGAAATTTCTCACGCATACCAGTATGAGAACAGCTACTTGTCAGACGACAATTATCGGGAACTTGAAATTGAAGTAAAAAAGAAAATGAATAATAATGAAAGGAGTGAAAATTAACATGGAGTTACCGGAAGATGCTGTGAACTTCATTGATGATGAAAAGTTGCAGAATCTGATTTCGAACACTAAGGAGGATTTGCCCAGGGCAAGGGAAATTTTTGCAAAAGCTCTTGATAAAAAGGAGCTTTCACTGGAGGAGACAGCTGTACTGCTGGCTATTGAATCGCCGGAAGGTTTGAAAGAGCTTTTTGAAGCTGCAAGGGAACTGAAGAAAAAGGTATACGGTAATAGAATAGTGCTCTTTGCACCATTGTATGTAGGAAACAGCTGTGTGAACAACTGCAAATACTGCGGTTTCAGAAGAGATGCAAAAGGTGTTGTAAGAAAGACACTTAACAATAAGGAGCTGGTTTCAGAGATTGAAAATCTTGAGAAATACGGACATAAGAGACTTATTCTTGTATTTGGAGAGTCACCTGTTTATACACCTGAATTCATTGCAGAGAGTGTCCGCACCTGCTACAGTGTAAAGGTTGGCAATGGTGAGATAAGGAGGGTGAATATAAATGCTGCCCCTCTTGATGTTGAGGGCTACAGAACAGTTAAAGAGGCTGGAATTGGAACATTCCAGGTTTTCCAGGAGACTTACCATAAGGAGACATATTCAAAATACCACCCGCAAGGAGATATTAAGGGAGATTATATGTGGAGATTGAATGCTATGGACCGTGCATTCAAAGGTGGTATTGATGATATGGGTATTGGTGCATTGTTCGGATTGTACAACTGGAAATATGAGGTGTTGGGACTGGTTTCCCACGCTCTGCATTTGCAGAAAACCTGTGGTGTAGGTCCTCACACAATCAGTTTCCCACGCATAAAGCCTGCAGCAGATATGAATCTGGAACTTCCATACGAAGTTAACGATGACGAGTTCAAGAGAATAGTTGCAATTTTACGTCTTGCTGTACCATATACAGGATTGATTATGACAGCACGTGAAAGCAGTGCAATAAGGGACGAGGTGATTGAATTTGGTGTATCCCAGATTGATGCAGGTACAAAACTTGAAATTGGAGGTTACCAGAACCAGAAGGGTGACCAGCAGGACATTACCAAAGAACAATTTGTAATTGGAGATACAAGGGAGCTTGATGATGTGATGCACTGGCTCCTTACAAAAGGATATATTCCAAGCTTCTGTACAGCCTGTTACAGAATGGGCAGGACCGGTGAGCACTTTATGGAGTTTGCCATTCCCGGGTTCATTAAACGGTTCTGTACACCAAATGCACTGATTACTCTTGCTGAATACCTTGAGGATTATTCAACAGAGAAAACAAGGGAGGCAGGATACAAACTTATAGAAAAAGAGTTGGAAAAAATTCCGGAAAGTGCACAAAAAGAGAAGATAATAGCTAATTTAGAGGCAGTAAAACAAGGTACAAGAGATTTAAGGTTCTGATATGGAGTTCACAAAAGAGGATAACGACCTAATTCAAAGGGAATTTGAGTCATTAAGGGTTGCCAGTCTTAAAAGATGTGCAAACCAGGAAGAATATGAAGATGTAGTTAGGGCTTTTGAATTTGCCAATGAAGCTCACAAAGGGGTGCGCAGACGCTCTGGTGAACCGTATATCATTCACCCTATTGCAGTTGCCAAAATTGTGGTACAGGAAATAGGCTTGGGTTATAAGTCTATTGTAACTGCATTGCTTCACGATATTGTGGAGGATACAGAGTACACTGTAGAAGATTTGGCAAGACTCTTTGGAGATAAAGTTGCCTCTTTGGTAGACGGACTTACCAAAATCAAGTCTGCTATGGATTCTAAACATAATTCAAAACAGAATGATGAGAAATCTATGCAGGCAGAGAATTTCAAGAGAATTCTCCTTACCCTTAATGATGATGTAAGGGTAGTTCTTATAAAATTGGCAGACCGTTTGCATAATCTTAGAACAATAGGCTCAATGCCGGAAAGGAAAAAGGACAAGATTCTGAGCGAGAGTATGTATATTTTCATTCCTCTTGCCCATAAACTTGGCCTTTACAGTATGAAATCTGAGATGGAGAATATCTGGTTAAAATACAGAGAGCCTGCCTATTATGAGAAAATTGTAAAAATGGTAGACAACGTTATTGAAGAACGTGGTGATTCCATCAACCAGTTCATTGCTCCTATCACCCAGGCTCTTCACGATGAAGGATACCGGTTTACAATAACCAAAAGGACAAAAACCCCTTACTCCATTTGGAAGAAGATGGAGACAAAAGGTGTTCCATTTGAGCAGATTTATGATCTGTTTGCAGTAAGGATAATATTTGAACCTAAAGAGGGAATTGCTGAGAGAAAGCAATGCTGGGATATCTACTCTATTATCTCTGAATACTACCGCTCCAAGATGGACCGCTTAAGAGATTGGGTAAGTGTTCCAAAATCTAACGGATACGAGGCATTGCACTGTACACTAATGAGCCATAACGGTAATTGGGTGGAGGTGCAGATCCGCTCTGAAAGGATGAACCAGATAGCTGAAAAGGGGGTTGCAGCACACTGGAGCTATAAAGGTGTAAGCAAAAGTGAGTCAGAGCTTGACAACTGGCTTACAATGGTAAGGGAAGTATTAGAAAACCCTGATGTAAGCGCACTTGAATTCCTTGACAAATTCCACGAGGGCCTTTTAGCCTCTGAAATTTATGTGTTTACCCCTAAAGGTGAGTCAAAATCTCTTCCAAAAGGGGCAACAGCACTTGACTTTGCATACTATATACACAGTAAGATATGCAATAGGGCAATTGCTGCAAAAGTAAACCACAGACTGGTCCCCCTTTCTCACGAGCTTATGAACGGAGACCAGGTTGAGATAATCACTTCAGACACCCAGAAACCGCAACGTGAGTGGCTTGAGTATGTCCGTACCCCTAAGGCAAAAGATGTGATTTATGATGCCCTTAAGGCAGACATTGAAGATGCAATAAGTAAAGGCCAGCATATACTTGAAACAGAACTTGGCAAACTTGGTGTTAAAGTACAGAACAGGGTAATAAGAAAACTTCTTATTGAATACAAGCTCAATAACAAAGATGAATTGTACAACAAGATTGCTACCGGAGTGGTAAAACTTGATGATCTTGACAAGATATTGAGAAAAAACAATGAGAACAAATTTGTAAAATACTGGAAACTGCAGTTCTTCTCATCTTCAAATGAAACAGATGATGACGATGATGCTCTGGAGGATAATGATACCGTGGAGAAGAAACCGGCAATAGATAAGAAAAAAGATTATCTGTTAAAGGAAAATACGGTAGACCAAACCCTTACCTATAAAGTGGCAGAGTGCTGCAATCCTATTCCGGGCGATGCCATTGTAGGTTTTATAGACGCTTCAAACAATGTAGTTGTACATAAAAAAGTGTGTAAAGAGGCAATTTCTCTTGCCACTGTACAAGGTGAGAAGATTGTAAATGCAAAATGGACCAAACATACTATTCTTTCTTTCCTTGCCAGAATTTCACTTAGAGGAATAGACAGAATGGGTATTGTAAACGAAATCACACAATTCATAACATTGGATTTGAGTGTGAACATCCGTAAAATCCATTTTGAAACGCACGACGGCATTTTTGACGGCTATATTGACTTGTATGTGCACGACACTCAGGACCTTGATATGATAATTGACAGACTTTTGAAGGTAAAAGGAGTTGAGAACGTTACAAGAACTGATGTAAAAGCTAAAGAATAATTGTAAATGAAATTGGTAAAACAAAACATATACAAAATATTTACCCTTCTTCTGGTAGTTGCATACTCACTGCACACAAGTTCGTGTGCAAGTACCAAAGCGGCTCCAAGCGGCGGCCCCAAAGATACTATACCACCAGTTGTTGTCCGTACTGTTCCATCGGAAATGGCAGTTGGATTTCCTTTGGAAAAAGGGGAAATAACAGTGCTGTTTAATGAATATGTCCAGGTTAAGGATGCTTATAAAAACATCCTGCTCTCCCCTCCTCAGAAGAAAGCTGTTAAAACAAGAATAAAAGGGAAAGGTGTGGTTGTCACATTCCCGGAACCTCTTGATTCAAACCAGACATATTCACTAAACTTTGGTGCGTCAATTGTAGACAATAATGAAGGCAATCCATTATTCGGATATTCATACAGTTTTTCAACAGGTAATGAAATAGATTCATTGATGTTCAGCGGTACAATAGTGGATGCGGCAACACTCTTCCCGGTAGAAAATGCTACAGTAGCTTTGTATCTGAATCCAAAAGACTCAACTGTAATGAATGAGTTGCCAAAAGCCGTAGCCAAAACCGATAAATGGGGATATTTTACAGTTAGGAACATAAAAGGTGTACCTTATACAATTTATGCATTCTCAGATGACAACAACAATAACAAATATGATCAGGGTGCTGAAAAGATAGCTTTTATGGAGAACACATTCATTCCTACAGAGATAATGCACAAAGATTCTCCACAGTTACAATATTATGATCCTAAAGACACATTGGGCTGTCTTGCACGTCCAAGCCAGGTTGAATTGCGTATCTTCAGCGAAAAATCTACTAACCAGTTTATAAAAGATTATAAAAGACATAGTAAAAGAGGAGCATATATAAAGTTCAATGCTGCAGATGCACAAATTGACTCATTCTCAATAGCTGGTATAAAAGACAATCAGATTATCAGACAGTTTAACGTAACCAAAGACAGTCTTTCATTCTGGATTAACGAGCCTGGTAAAATTGCCGACACACTACTTTTGGGAATAAAATACCATAAGACAGATACAGCCGGCGTCCTTGTTCCGTTTACAGAAAAACTGAAGCTTATTGCTCCATTTGAAAAGAAAAAAGATGTTGGCAACAATTCTCAGGAAAGAAAAGACCTTCTGAAATTCAATATTTCAGCAGACAACAAGATAGTTGAACAAGAAGGCATTGTCCTTACATTCCCTGAACCTCTAGTTAAAAAGGATTTTGATTCATTGTCATTTATAATGAGCAATCCAAAACAAATAAAGAGTAATGTGAAATATACAGTGGAACAGGACAGCATAGAGATAAACAAATATGTAATCCGTCCCCAAGAACAATTTGTTAAAGGAAATGACTATGAAATAAAGTTCCCGATGGGTATATTCAGAGATATCAACGGGTTTACCAATGACTCAACAAAGACTCAAATTACGTTGCCTAACAGCGACAATGCAAGTTCAATTGCCGTTGAAATTATAAATGTTGGTGCAAGATATATTGTAGAACTTATAAATGATACCAGAACAAAAGTTTACAGAAAATATATCATAAACAATGATGCTGTTCTTGAATTCCCTTACCTTGAAAAAGGCAAATATGCAATTAGGATAACAGAAGACAAGAACAACAACGGATTGCTGGATACCGGCGATTTGCTAAAACGCAAACAACCTGAGAAGGTATTGCTATATACCCTTCCAGGAGGCAGTGAGATAATAGAACTTAATGAAAAGACAGATCTTGAACAGACAATAGACATTAAAGAACTGTTTGGGAATTGATTTAAGAGAGAGATGAGATATATCAGACTAATAATATTAATCCCTTTATTTGCTCTGTTTTCAAACAACACTCTGTTTGCTCAGAATGTGATTGAGAATGAGGAGGCATATCTTAAAGAGTTTGACCTTGAGTCATTCAAAGATGCTACAAAAGCAATTAAAGACAGTTCTATATTGTTCCAGCATCTTTTGGGGGTAAAATATGGATATGCAATATCGGGAGTAACATTTAAACACACCAATATTCATAAAAGTATAAAATCATCAAAGAATTTTGGTTTGTACTATACATATCTGCATTCACTTCTGAATACTATGCCCTATTTTGGTATTCAGATAGGACTGGCTTCAACCCAGGTGGGATATGTTCAAGTTACTGAAATTTCAAATAATGAATTCAAGGAAGAACCTCAGGTATATGATGCATTGGAATTTCCTATGCTCTCTGTATTCAGGGCAGATGTGGATAGAATAAGGCTGATGCTTGGAATTGGAGGTTATCTGTCCTATATCTATGATACGGAATTGCCGGACGGCATTATCCCATCTACTACAAAAAGAGGCAGTTTTGGAATTATGGGACAGGCTGGAATAGCAATTAAATTGCACCCAGTGGAACTTCATCTTGAGGCGGGATACAAATATGGTCTTACCCCATTCTTAGATCATAAATTCTACTCCGACAGTCAATGGATATACTCAAATCCAACCCAATTGATTTTCTCTGCGGGACTGAATTTTGTTATCGGGAATAAATATCACAAGAAAAAATAATCATACCGGAATGAACAGCAATAAAACTATAGTTGCCGGATTGGAGATTGGCGGCAATACTCCAATTAAGGTGCAGACTATGTGCAATACACATACTCAGGATATTGCACCTTCTGTTGCCCAATGTGTTGAAATGGCAAAAGCAGGTGCCCAACTTATAAGACTTACCACTCAGGGAATGAAAGAGGTTGAGGCACTGAAAGAGATAAAATCACAACTGAGAGGAATGGGGATAAATACCCCTCTGGTTGCCGATGTACATTTCAGTTCCGATGTAGCCATAGAGGTGGCAAAAGTGGCTGATAAGGTGAGGATAAATCCAGGTAACTTTGCAAAAGAACATTCAGTTGCGCAAAGTCAGTTCAAAAAGTTCATTGAAGTATGCAAAGAGTACAATACTGCTGTAAGAATTGGACTTAATCACGGGTCACTTGGGGAAAGGATCATCAATCTTTATGGAGACACACCTCTTGGAATGAAAGAGGCTGCTATGGAGTGGCTGGATATGTGTGTGGAAAATGATTTCTTTAATGTTGTTATCTCCCTTAAGGCAAGCAATACAGTTGTTATGACAACTGCATACAGACTTCTTTGGGATGCAATGAAAGCGAGCGGATATGTATTCCCAGTACATTTGGGGGTAACTGAAGCAGGAAATGGTGATACCGGAAGAATTAAATCTGCGGTAGGAATTGCAGCACTCCTCAAAGATGGTATTGGAGATACAATAAGGGTTTCACTAACAGAGAACCCGGTAAATGAAATACCTGTAGCACAAATTATTGCAGACTATTTTGATTCGGGAGAATCCACCAAGGCAGTTGCTGAAATTAAAGGACAAAATGCTACAATACCACAATACCATTATGATTGTACAAATTGGGAAGAATTTATAATTAAAACTTCTTGCGATTTTGGCCCACTTTTACTGGATAAGGAGATTGATGACCTTAACATTACAGCCACTTGTGGAGGCAAACCCATTTCAAAAGAAGATATTGAAGAGTTTAAGGACAATCTGCAACAGGCCGCCAGAAGAAAATTTACCAAACCTGAATATATAGCTTGTCCGGGATGTGGCAGAACGCTGTATAATCTTGAAGAGACATTCAATGAGGTAAAACGCCGTACCTCACACCTAAAGGGGGTAAGGATAGCTATTATGGGGTGTATAGTAAACGGCCCGGGTGAGATGGCTGATGCAGACTTTGGTTATGTTGGTGAAGGTAAGGGTAAAGTATGCATATATAAAGGAAAAGAACCAGTACTACGCTCGGTTCCACAAGAAGAGGCAATAGATGCCCTCCTCAAAATTATTGAAGAGAACATCTAATTGCTATAACCCTTTAATATCCCAACTTGCAACCTTAGCAAGTTCCTCAGAAGAGACATTGGAGTTCATAAAGTGATTGTACAACATATCCTTTATGACTCCAAATTTCTTTATATAAATACCCTCAATTTGCCCTGCGTGCAAACCTGTTGCCTCAAGCAAAAGCTCTCCGCCGCCATTAGCCCTGTACGAAGCCATTGCTGCAGTATAGGTTGAATCTACATAAAATTTCCGGCCATCTGTGAATGAATGTACAGTAACCCTCTCCCCTACTTGTTTTGAGAAATCAACGGTATATTTCAAGCCTCCCGCACAATCAAAAGATACAGGTTTCCGCTTCCAGTAATTGTAAGAAAGCTCAAGATAATTCTGTATCTGAGCCCCAGTAAGTTGAATCTTATATAACAGATTCTCAAAAGGATATAAGGTAAGAATATCGTTATATGAAATATTGCCTGCTGGAATTGTACCTCTAAATTTTGTGGGCGACACAAAAGAGATATCGGCACCACTCTCCTTCAACTGCACATAATGGAGCAAATTGCTGTAAACACACGGCCCGTCAAAGATTTCTGCAGGGACAATATCCTTGTCAATCTCTCCCAATTTTGAAACCGAGAACTCCTTGACCCTTAAAAAATCCTCCCTGAATTTTTTCAAATACACGGTATCCTTCTCCACACTATCCATCTGCACAAGTCCAAATGAAATATCCTTTGAAACCACAACTCCCCTATCCAAAACGATATTGAATTTTACTCCCGACAATTTTGCTCCATAGGCCCCCGAGTTAACTACAGATATACTGTCTTTTCCATTCCAAACCTTTCCACAAAATGGGATATGGTCGTGTGAAGCCAGAACCACATCAATTCCCCCAATATTCTCTCCCAACCATCTCCCCGAATTCATATAATTCCCATCATCCTCCTTACCTGTTTCAGAGTGCAATGCCAACACAGTAAAATGTGGTTTCTCCTTGGAATTAACATAATTCACCACCTCTTGGGCAACATAACTGATAGGATATACATCCAACCCCTCCATTTTCTCATTGCCAAGCCATTTCTTCACCTCGTGCGTAGTAAAACCTATAACAGCAATCCTCACACCTTTTCTCTCAATAACCGTATAAGGTTTGAACAAAGTTTTTCCATTAGACAATTCAAAAACATTTCCCGACAAATACTCAATTGATGATTCATCCCTTACCTTCTCAAATATCTCCCGCCCGGTCTCAATATCGTGGTTACCAACAACTGAAGCATCATATTGCATATACTCAGTTATCCTGCTATAAAGATGTTTTTCCCCTTTGGAATACTTATGTACATAATTGTAGTAATATGCAGCATTGTCACCGTGGATGTTGTC
>X130_Alpine_Ibex__coassemble_149_pt1 | contig 10479 bp, 6 predicted proteins | sample X130_Alpine_Ibex__metabat2_high_PE_003 | metagenome-assembled genome bin X130_Alpine_Ibex | reverse complement strand
GCCTTAATATGCCCAAAATCAGATGGTCAGTAGAAATTGTATAATTACCCAATCTCATAGCCTCCTCTTTTGCGTATGTAAGGATGTCGTTAAGCTCGCTTGATAATTGTAAATTCATCTCTCCAAAATTTTCGCTAATTTAAATAAATTTGTTTGCCAGGCCTTATTAAATCAAAAAAAATGAGTATTTTTGTCTGTTAACTTAATAAACAAATATGGAGATAGAAGAGACACAAGGAAGGATACATCAGATTAACATTGAGGATCAGATGAAGAGCGCTTACATTGATTATTCAATGTCTGTGATTGTATCCAGAGCTTTGCCTGATGTGAGGGACGGCCTTAAACCGGTTCATAGAAGGGTTCTTTATGGAATGAGTGAGTTGGGACTTACATCGGGAGGACAATTCAAGAAATCTGCACGTATTGTTGGTGAGGTTTTGGGTAAGTACCATCCTCACGGTGATTCCAGCGTATATGATGCTATGGTAAGAATGGCCCAGAACTGGAGCTTGCGTTATATGCTTGTTCAGGGACAGGGTAACTTTGGTTCCATAGATGGTGATTCTGCTGCGGCAATGCGTTATACAGAGGCAAGATTTAATGCCATTGCAGAGGAGGTTCTTCTTGATTTGGACAAAAATACCGTTGATTTCAGAAACAACTTTGATGATACATTGCAGGAGCCTGTAGTTCTTCCTGCAAAGGCTCCCCTTTTGTTGTTGAACGGTGCCTCCGGTATTGCCGTTGGTATGGCTACCAATATGGCTCCGCACAATATGAATGAGATCTGCGATGCAATTATTGCATACATAGATAACAACGATATTACAACAGATGAGCTGATGGAGCACGTTCAGGGCCCCGATTTCCCAACAGGCGGTATCATTCAGGGATACCAGGGAATTAAGGATGCCTTTGAGACCGGCAGGGGCAGGATTGTTGTAAGGTCAAAGACTGATATAGAAGTTAACGAGAGCGGCCGCGAGACAATTGTGGTAACAGAGATCCCTTATATGGTAAACAAGAGGGAGCTGATTGAGAAGATTGCGGAGCTTGTTGAAGACAAGAAGATTGATGGTATAGCATACGTGAACGATGAGAGTGACCGTACAGGTATGCGTATTGTCATAAAACTTAAGATGGGTGCTGTTGCAAATGTGGTTCTTAACACTTTGTTCAAATACACCGCATTGCAGAGCAGCTTCTCTGTAAACAACATTGCACTTGTAGACGGTAGACCAAGATTGCTTAACCTTAAGCAGCTTATCAAATACTATGTCCGCCACAGACACGATGTTATCATACGCAGAACCCAGTTTGAGCTGAATAAGGCTGAGGCAAGAGCCCATATCCTTGAGGGATTGCTTAAAGCCCTTGATTTCTTGGATGAGGTAATTGCAATCATCAGAAGTTCAAAAACTGTTGATGATGCAAAACAGGGCTTGATTGAGCGTTTCCAGTTCTCTGAAGCACAGGCTGCTGCAATTGTAGAGATGAGGTTGCGCCAGCTTACAGGTTTGGAGAAAGAGAAACTTCAGAACGAGTATGATGAGCTGATGAAACTTATTGCCCATTTGAAAGATGTCCTTGCAAGCCACGAGCTTCAGATGGGAATCATCAAAGATGAGTTGAGAGGCTTGAAAGCAAAATTCGGAGATGAGAGAAGGACAGCAATTGTCCCTTCAGCAGATGAATTCAATCCTGAAGATTTTTATCCCGACGAGGATGTTGTAATTACAATCTCCCATTTGGGATATATCAAGAGAACCCCACTCAATGAGTACAGGTTGCAGAACAGGGGCGGCGTAGGTGCCAAAGGCAGCACAACCAGGGAGGAGGATTTCATTGAGCATATTTATGTTGCAAATATGCACAGCACAATGATGTTCTTTACTCAGAAAGGAAAATGTTTCTGGCTGAAAGTTTACGATGTGCCTGAGGGAACCAAGACATCCAAAGGACGTGCTATACAGAATGTGATTAATATTGAGCCTGAGGATAAGGTTTGCGCATATCTGAATGTTCCAACCTTGAATGATGAGGAGTACATAAACAACAACTTTATTGTACTTGGAACCAAGAGGGGAACAATTAAGAAGACATCGCTTGAGGCGTACTCAAGACCAAGGGCAAATGGTGTGAATGCCATTACCGTAAGAGATGGTGATGAGCTTATTGAGGCTATGCTTACAAACGGCAACAACGAGATCCTTATTGCAGGCCGCGACGGCAAGTGTGTAAGGTTTAACGAGGCCGATGCCAGAGCTATTGGACGAACAAGTGCCGGAGTGCGTGGAATTACAATTGAGGATGATGATGAGGTTGTTGGTATGATTTGTGTAGAAGCAGATAAAACAGAGGCTGAGAACCGCACAATTCTGGTTGTAAGTGAGAATGGTTTTGGTAAAAAATCTGAGCTTGAGGACTACAGACTTACATCAAGAGGCGGAAAAGGTGTAAAAACCTTGAATATTACAGAAAAAACCGGTAAACTTGTAGCCTTAAAGTCTGTAACCGAAGATAACGACCTTATGATTATAAACAAATCCGGTATTACCATCAGGGTTGCGGTATCAGATATAAGGGTAGCAGGACGCGCAACGCAGGGTGTAAAACTGATTAACCTTAGAGAGGGTGACAGTATAGCTGCAGTTTGTGTAGTAAACAAGAGCGAGGACAAACCCGCTGAGATAACAGAAGAATAATTGAACTATTAAATTTTATACTTTTATTATGAAAAAATTATTATTTGCAGTAGTTGCACTACTAATGGTTGTTCAGCTTGGCGCTCAGTCAAAAGCTGTAGCTGACGCACAGAAAGCATTGGATAAAGCTAAAGCTGAAACTGAGAATCCTAAAAAGAGCGGTTTGCCTGCTTCATGGGTAAAATTGGCTAACGCTTACATAGCTTGCTTTGATGCTCCTGCACAGGGCCTTCTTCAGGGTTCACCTCAAATGCAGGTTAAACTTCTAATCAAAGACCAGCAGGTTCTTTCTTCAGGTCAGGAGGAGATTGGCGGTAAATTGTTTACTGTAGACAAATACTCAGACAAAAATTTGTATTATGATGAGAATGGTGTTCTTGTTGCTTGGACTGTAACAAAACCAGTTCTTGAGAACGGTCTTGCTCTTGCATTTGATGCAATTAACAAAGCTGCTGATCTTGATGCTGCAAAGAAACAGACAAAAGCTATCAACGATGCTCTTACTAACATCAAGAACAAATACTATGAGGAGGCTATGTCTAACTATACTCTTGGCAACTATTCTCCTGCATCAGTAGGTTTTGAGAAAACTTGGGAGGTTGGCGCTAAATCAGCACTTAACCAGATTGATTCAACTATGGCTTACTATGCTGCTGTAACTGCTACAATGGCAGGTGAGAAAGAGAGAGCAATCAAATTGTATGAGTACTGTCTTTCAATCAACTATGAGATGGACGGTGATGTTCACTCAAGCCTTGCTGACAACTACAAAGCAACTGGTGACACTGTTAAATGTAAAGAGATTCTAACTGAGGCTTTTGCAAAATACCCTAACAGCCAGTCTGTATTGGTAGCTCTTATCAACGTTTATATGGAGTCTAACGATGACCCTGAGAAAATTCTTGAGATCTTGAAAGTTGCTCAGAACAACGAGCCTAACAATGCTTCTCTAGTTTATGCAGAGGGTAGCCTTTACAGAAAACTTAACCAGTTTGAGAAAGCTATCGCTTCATTCAACAAAGCTACTGAGGTAGACGCTAAATATGTTTTTGCTCCATTTGCAGCTGGTTGCGCATACTACGATTGGGCTGTTGATATTCAGGAGAAAGCTCAGAATGAGTTGGATGACAACAAATACAATGCTTTGTTGGAGCAGATGGAGAAAGCTCTTCAGGATGCAATTGCTCCATTTGAGAAAGCATTTGAGATTGCAGAGGATAAAGATATCAAACTTGCTTGTGCAGAGTACTTGAAGAATATCTACTTCCGTTTCCGTGAGAAAGGTGCTGAGTTCCAGGCTAACCACGAGAAATACAACAAATACGTAGAGGAGAACAAATAATTCTTTTTTCAATATAAAAAAGGGCTCTGGAGATAATTCCAGGGCCCTTTTTTCGCCAATAACTCAACGTAAGTCGGGGCCCGACTTCCTCTTTTTTTTCTCTTTGGGAGCCAGTTTTATTATATTTGTAGATTATAATTTTATCAGATGGCTATTAAGAAGAAAATATCTCTGGGGTTTGTTGTTATTGGCACAATTCTGCTAGTTTCCAGTGCAATCTCTATATATGAGTTTGTGAGGATGCGTAATACCGTTTCTAACCTGATTAATGACAATATTGCAGCTATCAATACTACCAGTACACTTATGGATGTAACTGATGAGTATAATTTTAAGCTGTTAGAGGCACTGGGTGATGAATCTGCGCTTCTTATTCCAAGAGACAAGAATGATAACCGTTTCAATAATTACCTGGCAGAGCTTAGGGAGAATTTTACAACCAAGAGGGAGAGAGAGTATGCAGATTCTGTATTGTTTGCCTATACTACATATATTATTGTAATGAATGATGCCCCAAAAGTGTGGCAAGGAGATTATGCGGGGAGAAGGAACTGGTATTTCAACAAGCTTCACCCTGTATATGTGAAATTGAGGGGATTTTTGCAGAAACTTACCCAAACATCACAGGAGGCATTGGCAGAAAACTCCCTTACTATGACAGACAGTTTCTACCGAAGCATTATGCCAGGAGTGGTGGCAGTGATGGTGGGGCTGGTACTGGTGTTGCTGTTCAATTATTTTATCAATTATTATTTTGTTAATCCTTTACTTAGAATATCGCAGGGAGTACAGGAGTATCTCAGCAGGAAGAAGAGTTATAATGTTATGGTAGATACTGATGATGTCCTTCAGGAACTGAATGAAAATGTAAAGGAACTGGTAGAGATAAACAAGAAACTTTCCAAACAGGGCTAAACCGGATACTTGATATGAATGTAAGTGTAGTTGCCAGAAATATTGGAATTGCGTTACTGTTCAATGCAATATTCATGTTCTTGAGTGTTGTGGTGTCCGTTTTGTATGACTTTGACTCTGCTTTCTCGCCATTATTGCTCAGTGGAGTAATTACATTCACTACAGGCCTGTTCCCACTTATTTTTGTAAGAAAACACGAGGAGATTCACATTAAAGAGGGATTCACAATTATTGTTTTGTCCTGGATACTTTCGTGTCTGTTCGGTATGCTGCCATACGTATTGTGGGGAGGGGAGTTCTCACTGATAAATGCCTGGTTTGAGAGTGTATCGGGATATACCACAACCGGAGGAACTATCCTGCAGGATATTGAGGCACTTCCAAAGAGCCTGCTGTTCTGGCGTTCATCCACACATTTCATTGGTGGTATAGGAGTAGTGGTATTTATGTTACTTATCCTCCCTATGGTGAGTACCTTTAAGATGAGGCTCAGCAAAATGGAGATGACCTCACTTTCAAAAGAGAACTACAGGTTCCGTACAAAAGAGGCCATAAGGGTTATATCAAGTGTGTTTGTAGGACTTACAATTTTGGCTGCAGCAGCCTTTATGCTTGCAGGAATGAGACCATTTGATGCTGTAAACCACGCATTCAGTATAGCTTCAACCGGTGGATTCAGTACAAAAAATGCCTCAATAGGTGCATTCAACTCCTTCCCAATAGAGTTGGTGGCCGTAATATTTATGCTCCTTGGCGGTATGCACTTCGGACTTCTTTATGCAACATTTGCAGAGCGTTCACTTAAACTGTTCAAATCACCTGTTACTAAATTTTATCTTGGAACAGTTGGCATGGCAACCGTATTGGTAACAATAGATCTTCTTGTTCATAGAGTTGAAGGAGGTTTCTGGAATACCCTTTGGGACAGTTTGTTCAATGTGGTATCATTTATCTCCACCACCGGATTTGCTACGGTAGATACAAGTTACTGGCCATCGTTATCTATACTTATTCTGGTGTTCCTCTCAATACAGTGTGCCTGTTCCGGTTCAACGTCGGGAGGATTAAAGACCGACAGGGTACTTATCTTCTTCAAAAGTTTTAAGGTGCAGCTGAGCAAACAGATGCATCCAAGTGCGGTAATACCGGTGAGAATTGGTACAACTGTAATTGAGAACCAATTGGTTTCGGCTGTAACCCTTTATATAATTGTATATTTTCTGTTTATGTTTGTAGGGGCAGCATTGCTCACCTTGATGGGTGTGGATTATATGGATGCCTTTACAGCTTCAATCTCTAACCTTGGCAATGTGGGTCCGGGGTTCGGTAATGTGGGTTCTTTGGATAATTTTGCACAGATACCCGGTTTCGGCAAATTCATTCTTGCCCTGCAGATGCTGTTCGGCCGTCTTGAGATTTATTCGTTGATAATAATGCTCTCTATTTGGAAATGGCGGTAGAAAAGTATGTTGCACAGCTGATTGAGCAAAAATTAGGTATGGAGCCAACAGAAGGGCAGAGGGAACTTTTTTCCAAATTGGGTGAATTTCTCTCTTCTTCTCCCGACAGTTTCCCTATCCTTATAGTTAGAGGATATGCCGGAACAGGTAAGACAACAGCCATATCTGCATTCATAAAAGTCCTGAAGGAATTCCGATACAAACATATTTTGCTGGCCCCAACAGGAAGGGCCGCCAAGGTGCTTTCAAACTACTCAGGCATTCAGGCAAAGACCATTCACAAACAGATATACAGACAGAAATCTTTGGCAGACAAGGAGGCAAAATTCAGACTCGATTTCAACAAGAGCAGAGATACTACCTATATAGTTGATGAGGCTTCCCTTATCTCCATTGGAACAGGGATGGAGAGTACAATATTTGGGAGTGGGGACTTGTTGGAAGATTTGATTTCATACATTAAGCAGAACAGTGGTAACAAACTTATCCTTATGGGAGATTCTGCTCAGCTACCCCCAATAGGCCTTGAAGAGAGTCCTGCTCTGGATTATGATTATGTTTCCCAGTTTTCTGATACAGAGATTGTTACCCTTACAGATGTGGTAAGGCAGGCAGGGGAGAGCGGTATACTCTATAATGCTACCCGTTTGAGGCACATTATTGAGAGTGGTGAGGCGGAAGAACCACGTTTTGTATGCAAGGGATTTGATGATTTTAAAAAATTGCAAGGAGGAGAATTGATAGAGGAGCTGGATGGGGCAATTTCAAAATATGGGTTGGATGAGGTGGTGGTATTGTGCCGTTCAAATTTGAGGGCAAACAAATATAATCAGGGGATAAGGCAGACGGTGCTGTTTATGGAGGAACAGCTTACCAGGGGTGACAAACTTATGATTGTAAAGAACTGCTACCAGTTTCTGGAGAATATTCCACAACTTGATTTTATTGCCAATGGAGATGTGGCTGAGCTGGTGCACATTGGTAATTATGAGGAGCGATACGGCCTCCATTTTGCACAGGCAACACTCAAGTTTCCGGATTATGATGATGTGGAGGTGGATGCTAAAATAATTCTTGATACCCTGCACTCTGTTTCACCGGCGTTGGATAAAGAGCAGCAGAGGGCGTTGTTTGAAGGGGTATATGCCGATTATGAGCATATTACAGCCCGTAAAAAGAGGATGGAAGCGGTTAGGGAAGACAAGTATTATAATGCCCTGCAGATAAAGTATGCCACAGCAATAACAGGTCACAAATCACAGGGCGGACAGTGGAAATGTGTGTTTGTAGACAATTGCCTGTGGAGAGATGATATCTCAATGGATGACCTCAAATGGCTTTATACAGCCATAACCAGAGGTGTGGAAAAGGTATATCTTGTAAACTTCAAGGAGAAATATTTTGAATGATTCATAAAAACAGATAACTTTATTCTTTATTGATTTAATTATAACATTATGAAGCTATACAAATCATTACTTATTGTTTCTGTATTGTTCTTTGCTTGCGCTAATGTGCTTGTAGCCCAGGACAATGGAAAGAAAGCTCTTACTCACGAGCAGATTTTGGGCAATTTGCCTGAGGGTATTGTCAACCAGGTTCCTATGGTTACCGGATGGGCAAACAAAAATACCGTAATCCTTGCAGAGCGTAACGGCAGGGATTTCAAATTCTTGAACTACAACATTAAAACAGGTGTGAAAACTCCTGTAGAGAACTCTCCAAGAGAGATTGCCCCAGTGCCTGAGCAGATGAAGAAATTCCAGGGAGAGGCAGTATCAAAGACTGCAAAGAATCCTGTTCTTTCTCCCGACAAATCTAAGGTTGCCTTTACAGACCAGGACAACAACTTGTGTGTATGGGATGCAGCAACATCTGAGGTTAAGAAACTTACTACAGACGGCACAAATGTGATTATGAACGGATATGCCTCTTGGGTTTACTATGAGGAGATTCTTGGCAGAAGTCCACGTTACAAAGCTTTCTGGTGGAGCCCAGACAGCAAAACACTTGCATTCTACAAGTTTGATGACAGCAATATCTCTATGTTCCCTATCTACAACTCTACCGGAAAACACGGTTTCATTACTGAGACCCGTTATCCTAAGGCTGGTGATACCAACCCTGAGGTTAAGATTGCTTTTGCAAATGTAGATAACGGTAATATTGTATGGGCAGACTTTGACCACAAATTGGACCAGTACTTTGGTATTCCTTTCTGGAATGCGGATGGCAGCCGTTTCATTATTCCTTGGATGCCAAGAGAGCAGAACAATCTTGTGCTTTATACAGTTAATCCAGCAGATGGTTCTAAAGATAAAATCTACAATGAGGAGCAGAAAACTTGGATTGACTGGATGGAGGACATGCAGTTTGTAGAGGACGGTTTCTTTATGGTTAGGGATTTTGATATGTGGGAGCAGATTTACTTCCAGTCATTTGACGGCAAGAGACTTGAGAAGATTACCGATGGCAAGAACTGGGGTATAAGGATTGTTAAGGTTGATATGAAAGAGGGTTCAATCTACTTTACTGCGCGTAGGGAGGTTTCTACCCGTAATGATGTTTACAAGGTTTCACTTAAGACTAAAAAGATTACAAGACTTTCATTTGGGGATTACAACTTTACTGGTGTGCAGATTTCTCCAGACAACAAATATTATGTGGCACAGTACTCAAATTCTGTTACCCCTACAAGATTGTCTGTTATATCTATCGGGAAGAAACCTGTAGAGAAAGTTATTGCAGACAGCAAGGGTGAGAAGTTTGATGAGTACAAACTTGCCATCCCGGAAATGATGAGCATTGAGGTTGACGGATATGTGCTTCCTGCTCAGGTTATCTGGCCTTTAGATTTGGATTCTACCAAGAAATATCCTGTGCTTGTTAGTATGTATGGCGGTCCTAATGCCGGTACTGTTATGGATACTTGGAAAGGTATCAGCGAGCGCAACCAGTGGTGGGCATACGAGGGTGTGATTCAGATTGCAATTGACCACAGAGCCAGCGGCCACTGCGGTAAAGAGGGTTTGAATTTCCTTCACAGAAACTTGCTTAACATTGAGCTTGTAGATTATATTGAGTGGATTAAGGAGCTTCACAAACGTCCGTTTGTAAACAGGGATAAAGTTGGTATTACCGGTTTCTCTTACGGCGGCTCAATGACAATGCTTGCTTGTACAGCCGGTAATGATTATTTCAAATATGGTATTGCTGGTGGCGGCGTTTATGATTGGGGCTTGTATGATACTCATTATACTGAGAGATATATGGACAGACCTCAGGATAATCCTGACGGTTATGCCAATACCAGAATGATGCTGAAAGTTGACAGATACAAAGGTGACAGCACCAACTATGTGAAGATTACCCACGGTACTTCAGATGATAATGTGCATATGCAGAACACTATGCAGCTTATCAGTGCTTTGCAGGATGAAGGCAAACAGTTTGATTTGATGATGTATCCGGGTGAGTTCCACGGTTATAGAGGCAAGAAGTCTTTGCATTCTACAACAGGTGACTACATTTTCTGGTACAAACACCTGTTGGAGAAAGATGCTCCTAAGGTGCTTTTGGATGCCAAACAGCCTAAATAAATTGCAATAATTATATTGATGAGGGTGACTTTTGAGGGTTACCCTTTTTTTATGCTAACAAATTGGCGCCCAAACATGCCCCAACTACTCCAAAGTCACTGTTGGGGAACAAAATCCCTGCAAATCATGCCCCAATATTACTATCTTCCCGTTTGGGGAACAAATCTGCTCCAAAATGTGCCACAACACCACTAACTTCTCATTTGGGGAACAAATAATCTGCATAATCACCTGCGGGTAAATCAATGACCTTCGCTCAGTCTCGGCTGAGGCTGCTCAGGAACAAAATTCATCTTGACGGCGAACTCCTCCTTTTAGTCCTCTTTCAGAGGCCTAACGTCGTCACACAAGCGCCGTCACGAGACGATGAATTTTCTCCCTTCGCTTACCGCCTCATCCCCCAATTCGCTCAGGCCAATGTTTACCCTCCGGCATTATGCAGATTCAGTATATGA
>X130_Alpine_Ibex__coassemble_145_pt1 | contig 10709 bp, 7 predicted proteins | sample X130_Alpine_Ibex__metabat2_high_PE_003 | metagenome-assembled genome bin X130_Alpine_Ibex | reverse complement strand
TTATACTTTCAACGGAATTCTTTATGATATTTACCAGCACCTGCTCAAACAAGGCAGCATCCAGCATCACAAAAGGGTTTTCCTTGCACAGATTCAGTTCCAGTGAAATGCCTTTTTCTGCACACAAACTCTCCAGAAACCGTTTGCACGCAACTATACAGGCGTTAAGGTCTTCATTGTGCAATTGGGGTTCCGGAATTCTGGCCACCTCTGCAAAACGCCCCACAAAACTGTTCATCCTCTGGCACCTCTCAATAGAAGCAACCAATGTTGTCTGAGCATCCTCCATATCGGGAATATCTGCAATACTCTCCTGCAAAACATTTAATGAGGCAATAAGCCCGGCAGTTGTATTGTTAACCTCGTGAGCCATCATCCTAATCACCTTTCCGTAAGCCTTCTGCTCTGCCACCATAAGTTCTGCAGCAATATTCTCAATGAGCACAAACGGCCTTGTAAAGCCCCTGTCCATAAAACTTAACTTGGAGCACCGGTAAACAGCAAAATTGGAAACCTTAACAATAGTCTGTTCCCCCTGTGGAATCTTTTCAATCTCCCTGGCAAGAATAGAATCCAGTTCCACAATTTTTTTCCCGACAATTTCCTGCAATCCCAGAAATTCCGCAGCAACCCCATTCGCAAGGGATATCCGCTCATCAAAATCCAGTATAACCACACCCATTGGGGAGTTCTCAATAAGACGGTTGAGCAAATAATCCTGCTCCTTGAGTTTGAGTTTCTCCTCCTTAAGCTGGCTAATCATTCTGTTGAAAAGGGAGATGATTTTATCTGCATCGCTCTGCCCAACAGGTAACAGACGGCTCCCAAAATCCTGCTCCTTTATAAGATCAACACCCCTTATAATGATATTCATAGCCTTAACCTTTCTGATATACAGAAAAACCAGGCATATGCAAACCAGTGCAAGAACAGTAATTATTATAAGGGCAATATTCATAAGGTCAGCGTTTTATATTGTATTTCTCCATACGCCTGTACAGGGCAGCCCTGCTAATTTTCAGAGCCTCAGCAACCTGTGAGATATTATTGTTGAATTTGTTCAGATGCTCAATTATAGAAGCTTTCTCCAGCTCATCCAATGAAAGCCCCTGCAATTGTATACAGCCAGTGCCAGCGGCAGTTTCATATTGGGCCTTAATATCATCTGCTGTCAGCATATCCTTACCGCTTATAAGCACACATCTCTCCACAAGGTTATTCAGTTCCCTTATATTACCGGGATATGGCAAAGTTGCAAGGTAATCAAGAGCATCTTTAGTAAACCCGACCTTTCCAAGTGAGTTTGCCTTGCACATTTCATCTGCAAAATGTTGTGCAAGCAGTGGAATATCTTCCACCCTTTCACGCAAAGCCGGAAGATGTATTGTAATCAGATTTATCCTGTACAGCAGATCCTCCCTAAAAAATTTCTCCTGCACCATCTTTTTCAGATCTGAATTGGTGGCACTTATAACCCTTACATTCACTTTCCTTGGTTTGCTCTCCCCCAGCGGCTCAAATGTCTGTTCCTGCAATACCCTCAGCAGCTTTACCTGACAGTTCAAATCCAAGTCTCCAATCTCATCCAAAAAGATTGTACCGGTATCGGCCATAGAGAAACGCCCCTGTCTGTCTGCAAAGGCATCGGTAAAAGCCCCTTTCTTGTGCCCGAACATCTCGCTCTCAAATAAAGATTGCGAAATGCCTCCCAAATTCACTTTTACAAATGGATTTGCAGAGCGTAGACTGTTGCGGTGCAGAGCCTCTGCAATAAGTTCCTTTCCTGTACCGCTCTCTCCAGTTATAAGTACTGATGCATTTGTCCTGGCAATTCTCCTTACTGTATCCAGCACATTTGTAAGGGCAGGGCTTTTTCCAATAATGTGGCTACGGTCAAATTTGTCGGGAAGAGATGGGCTGTCTGGCTTGCCTGATGTCAGTTGCAGAATGGTCTCTATCCTTTGCAGCAGCACCAGATTGTCCCAAGGTTTGGTGATGAAATCCACTGCTCCCTGTTTCATCCCCTCTACAGCAAGGTTTATGGTCCCCCAGGCTGTAATGAAGATGACAGGCACATTTGGCTGGAATATCTTCACTTTCTTTAACAATTCAAGCCCCTCCTCACCTTTAGTTGAAAAAGAGAAGTTCATATCCATAAGAATAAGTTCAGGTGCTGTATTACGCACAATTTCCAGAGCCTCCGCAGGCCCTGGAACAGCAACTACCTCATACCCTTTTCTTTTTAACAACAGTTTGAGTGATGCCCTTATTGCACTATCATCATCAATTACCAGTATCATAACAGAACAAAATTACATAAAATCATCCAAGTCTAAATAAATCTCTTTTTCATTCTCATAATCCCATAATGTAAGACTCCTTATCTGATAATAGTAGTACCAGTAGTAGAACAATTCATTTATATAATTCTGCTTGGCATAATCCTTCTTGCTTTGGGAATCATTCAAATCAAGAGTGGAGATGCGACCAATGAGAAAAGTCTCCACATTGGTATCATACCTCTTTTGGGCAATACGGTTTGCAGCTTCTGCATTCTCCATTTGGGCCTTCTGATTGTTGAACTGCTCCACCAGTATAAATATATTCTGGTTAAAGTTCATGGTCTCCTGTTTTATCCTGCTCTCCACAACCTCATAATTGCTTTGGGCCATCTTAACCTTCCCACGCCTCTTTCCCCAATCCAGAATTGGAATTTTCAATCCAACCTGAACTATCTGGTTATTCTTAAGATTTGAATATGCCTGCTCCAGCAACTGGTCAGTTCCGGTATATCCCACTTGCGCAAACAGTGTTATACTGCGTAAATTTCCCTTTGTGGCTGCCACATTATACTCAGCCTCCAAACGTCTGCGCATAATATTTTTTGAAAAATAATTGTTATCCAATGCCTTTTGAAGCACATCCTCGTATTCCAACACTCCACATACCACATTCTCAGGTATAACAGCCTCAATTATTGTCCCCTCATCCAAACCCAGAAAAGCACTCAACTTGAACATTGCACTCTTGTGCTGGCTTTCGTTGTCTGTAAATTCAGCTTTTGAATCCAGTACATTCAGTTCCATCTGCAACAGGTCATTCTCACTTATCTGCCCCATCTGCCTTTTGGCTTTGGCCACCTCATAAAGTTTCTGGGCATTATTGAGATTTTGGGTGGCAATCTCCACATTCTCCTGCGCCAGCAACAAATTGAAATAATAATTTATGGCAAGCATTGTCACCTCCTCCATCTGGCTGAGAAATTTTGCCTGTGCCTCACGATACTTCACCGGCTCAATCTTCTTCTCCCATTTCATAGAGTTTACCCCAAAAATGGGCTGGTTCCAGGTAATTGCAAAAGGGATTGTCATAAACCTGTCCCCCTTGTCTGAATCCAACTGCCTCGGATAGTCCAAAGAGGTATTCAGCGAAATTGAACCTCCGGTAAACGGAATATTCTGGTTGATTGAAATCTCCCCGTTCATCCCCAGGTAGTTGTTCCTTACATATGTATAACTGCCATCAGCCTGTTGGTAAGTGGTATAGTTCTGGTTATAACTTGGCAATGATGCAGAAAAATTCACCTCGGGGAGCATATCAGCCTTAAAAGTATGGTATTCCCAATATGCAGCCCTCAACTCATTAATTGCCACAGCAGCATCCACACTCTGCACCTTTGCAAGCTCTATGGCCTCACTCAACGTAACGGTACGGGGCGTGCCATAAAGCTGTAAAGCACAAAGCATTGCCACAACAACTATTATGTAATTTGCAGTTCTCATTTACTCAACCTGTCTGCCGTCAAAGAACCTGATAATCCTGTCTGTCTGCTTGGCCTGCGCCTCATTATGGGTAACCATAACAATAGTGCGCCCATCCTCCTTGTTCAACTTATGTAGCAGATCCATAACCTCTGCACCCATTTTTGAATCAAGGTTACCTGTAGGCTCATCGGCAAGAAGAATCTCAGGATTCCCCACAACAGCCCTGGCAATTGCCACCCTCTGGCATTGTCCTCCCGACAGTTGTGAAGGGAAATGGTACATCCTGTGGCTCAACCCCACCTTCTCCAGAATCTCCTTGGCCAGGCGGGTCCTCTCTTTTGCCGGCATATCCCTGTAAAGCAGAGGAAGCTCCACATTGTCCAGCACATTCAGCGAACCAATCAGATGAAAACTCTGGAACACAAACCCAAGATTCCTGTTCCTGAAGGCAGAAAGTTCCTTATCCTTCATCTCCTGCACATCTGCACCATTGACTGTTATCTGGCCTCCGGTTGTGGCATCCAACAACCCAATAATATTCAGCAATGTGGATTTTCCGCATCCCGACGGTCCCATAATGCTCACAAATTCCCCTTTCTGCACCTCAATATTCACATTCTCCAGTGCCTGTGTTTCAATCTCATCTGTTCTGTAAACTTTGTTTATATTTTTCAATGTTATAAGTGCCATATCTGTAATTTTTAGTTTTGTTTGTAAATGAATTGATTGTCGGGAAGAAATTATTCATCCCTCAATGCCTCTGAAGGCTGCAAGTTTGAGTACTTGTGCGCTGTAATGTATGTTCCTACAAATGCAGTTGCCATCAGGATTGCATATGTGATCAGTGATACAATTGCAAAGTGTGGAAGGAATCTCTCGTGCATATATGGTGACGAATTATTGATATAGCATCTAAAGAAATTTGTACCCATATCAAATTCATTATTCAATGCTATAATTGCAGCAAGAGGAATGAGTGCAATTATATATGCAACCGTTACAAGGGCTCCAGACTCTATGAAGAATTTTTTAATTATTCCTGCTTTTGTGCTGCCCATTGCCCGTAATAATCCTATTTGGGAGCGCTGCTTATTGCATTTTATCCAGAATGTTCCGGTTATACCAAAAAATGCACAGCAAATGAAGAACATACTCAAGATATACCTCAATTTCTTTTGTGAGTCCACACCTCTCACCTTACTTCCAATTTCATAGAGTGAATCCATTGACTCAAATTGTCCTACTGAGAAAGCCCCGGATTTTAAAGTTGGAAGGAAATCAGTTCTGAATTTCTTTTCAAAATCTATAAGATCAACTTCAGGTTTAACTTTTAGGATTATATCATAAACATCCGCCTTGTCATACTCATTCTTCATGAACGGGAATCTTACAATCATAGGAGACAACTTTCCGTACGTTGTTCTTACATCTTTAATGATGCCGGCAACTTTTATAGAGTCGTGTCCGCTCCATAATGATTGTCCAATTGGATTTTCGCCATTTGGGAAAAGGTTTGCAGCGGCGGTTTCTGACAAGTAACAAATTCCTCTAATAGGGAGGCGGGTGTCAATTACTGGTGTCATTCCTGTTTTCACATCTTCAAATCCTATAACATTCATGAAGTTCTGGGCAAAGTTGGCATGTCCCTGATATATTGTAAGCAAAGTATTGTTATTCCATGCCGGAACCTGTTTTGATGTATACGGTACTCTTTGTCCTGCTCCTCCAGGATACATATTCTGTTTGGCTGCTGAGACATCCTCTATTTGTGGATGTAGTTTCACCATGTCAACTAACCTATAATAATCTTTTGCTTTTGCCTCATCACTCTGTTGTCTGTTCGGATCAGGATTCTGGTAAAGCAAGTCTATTACATATGACCTTTCTGATTTATGTCCTTTTTCAAAGTTGTCAAATCTGTTGAATATAAAAATGGGATCTATGGCTCTCCACAGAAAGAAAGCAATAATTATCAACTCTATAAGTATCCAGCCGTTTTGTTTGCGCTGGTACCACATCTGTTTAAGTACATTTTTTATCATAGTTGTTAATGTTTTGTATTCAACTGCTCCACAATAGTATCACTTAAAGACCATTTTGCAGGCAGAATAGCAGATACTATATTTATTATCAAACATATAATGAATGTTGCCATAAAAATATATGGGTTAAATAACATATCAATATTTAAAGAAGTGTCAAACAGGAAGTTTACACTGCCTCTACTGTCAAATAAGGTAAAGATCCATTCTGTACTTGCCGACACCAGAATATATGTAAGCAGCAATCCAAAAGCGCCTCCAATACAAGTGAGCAGCAGATTCTCCCACAAAACTTGTTTTATGATAGTTCCCTTTGTAGCACCAAAAGCCAATCTGATTCCCATTTCCGCCCTTCGTTCATCCATTCGGCTGCTTATCATACTGCTTAAATTTATCGCAGGAACTATAAGTACAGATGCTATAAGCAACAATATTCCCTTCATTATATCCCATATTGGCTTATCTATAGAGCCATTGACAATTTCACTTTTCCAATAAGGTTTAACTGCACCTTCAACCTTAAGCTCATTCCACCTATTGTTATTGGTACCCCCATGTTTTGCTTCAGATTTTGCAACGGTGTTGGCTTTATTTATATACTCTTCTATTTCCCCAATAACTTGTTTCTGTTTATTATTTTTAACTGTAAAATAAATTTCACAGTTGCCCAGAGCATTGTTTATAGTAAACGGCAAATCTGTATTTACATATTTTGTAATTGGAACATATATATCAGAGTATGAGTTAAGTGTAAGTGCAGATGTTCCTTTTACTACACCAATGATTTGGAAATCATTCTCATCAATCCCCAACTTTACCCATTCACCTGCCACGTTTGTGTTTCCAAACAATTTTTTGGCAAAATCTGAAGATATTATGATACTTTTAGGATTTTTTACCATGTCTGCATCCGAGAATGGTGTTCCATCCAAAAACTCAAAAGTGAAGACTTTCCAAAAATCTGTATTTACAGCAGAGACAGGCACATCTTTAATAAATTGCTTATCTTGAGTTGTAATATTCTTACGTAACATTACCCTGGCTGCTGACGCCTCCACATCATCTATTTTGGATAGTATGCCATTTATAAAACTGTAGTTAGTGCCGTTTGTATGTACTCTAACTATTTTCTCTCTACCTGTTGAGTCTGTCTGATATACAACACTTTGTTGATATTTCAGACAAAGGGTTCTCCCTCTATTGTATTCTGGATAGATAGGAGCAATCTTTACATAATAGATAACAAATATTGTCATAGTAAGAGCTATTGACAATGCTGTCCGTGCAACATATATGGAACTGAACAGCTTGTTCTGCTTTATTATATTCCAGGCTTGTTTAAAATGAGTTTTTATCATATGCGTTAAGTTTTTATTTTATTCTTAATGTCTTCTCTCCCTTAAAGGATGCCATATCTGATACTACAACTTCATCACCTTCTTCCAACCCCTGCATAACTTCTATATAATTGTATCCAGAATCCCCTAATTTAACTTCTCTCAGTTCAAGTTTGTTGTCATTAGTCTTCACATACAATTTATAATCACCATTACCTACATAAAATGACTTATGGCTTATTCTCAATGTATTCTGCATCTCATTCAACAGAATATGGATATTTCCTTTAAGGCCTGAACGCAATCCCATTTCTGCCGGATTATCCAATAATACTGTAAAAGATACCATTCCGTCTTGCGATAGTGGATTGACACTGTTTATCCTTCCACTCTTGGCATCCCCATTGAGATCAATCCTTATTTTGCTGCCTGTCTCTATTTTGTTCAAATACCTGTCTGATATCTCACCTTCAACCATAAATGTACTTAAATCAGAAAGAGTAGCTATATGTGATCCTGCTCCTATCTGAGCGCCAAGCTGACTGTTAATAAAAGTTAGAATCCCTTTGGCTGGGGCCTTTATGGCTGCATCCTCAAGAGTCTTCTTCATTTGCGAAAGGTTCTTTGAAAAAATCTGATACTCCAGTTCCTTAACCTTATAATCGGCCTCTTTAACTTTTTGAGCATTCTCATATTGTTTCTGCAACTGCAGCAGCTCCAGTTTCTCAGTTTCAAAAGCCAACTGTGCCTGACGCACCTTGTCTGTAGTGCCGGAACCAATGCTGTCCAAATACCTCTCATTACGGTATTCCACCTCCAGCCTGCTCAAAGACATCTCCTTAACTTGCAGTTTCATCTCCATATCACTTAGCGCAGTTTCATTATTGGCCTTCAACTGCTCCAGCTGATACCTTTTCATCTTCTCTTCATCCAGCAATTTCATATACTCGGTTTCAGTACTCTGCAAATCAAGCTTTAGAATAGGTGTACCAGCCTCAACCAATGTTCCCTGCTGGCAATACACCTCCATAATCCTGCTGCTGATTGGAGAATTTATCACCTGTTCAAACACCGGCACCACCACTCCACTTGCCAAAGCACTAATCTCAATACTTCCTCTATCAACTTTATAAAACTCCAAATACTCAGCCTCTACACTTTTCTGTGAAAATATGACAATTCCCACTAATGCAATCACTATACATCCCACAAACACAGAGTATTTCAGTATCCTTTTCTGCAACGTTCGTTTTTTTACTTCATTACTAATCTCCCTATCCATAATTCTCAATTTATAATTTTATCTCGACGGTTACTTACCATTGCATACCAAAAAAGCAATTATTCTGCCAAGCAGATAAATAGCTGATATAAAGGAAATATACACAAACAATAGTGTTCATAAATGAACACTATTGTTCGGATTTAGAAATTAAAGGCGTTGCTCAGTTTATGTTGTTCCCGTGGTACTCATTTGGGAGATGCCTGCAAAGCAGTTACTCCCTTATCACTCGCACCACTTCCACAAAACAACATACTTGCCTACTGTGCTCCGTAGCAAAATGAGTGGGTTGAATTTGTCTCAACACTGTTGAGAGTTTTTCAATGTCATTTCAAGAGTCAAACTATAAAATCGTATATAATCCAACAAAATTCCCAGTTTCTTGACTTTACATATTTTGTAAAGTGTAAGGAAACTTTACAGTTTTTTCTTTTCAAGAAATGTGCAACCTGCATAGAATAAGGGCAATACCCTTCTTGGCACGGTTTTGTCGGGATATATAGGTTAAACCTTAATGTTAATAAAAAGTGTAAAGAAACTTTACAGACCTTATACAATCATGTTTGAATACTTGCGTTTTCTTTTTCGGAATAAATGGTATACCATTGTAGAGGTGATAGGTGTTAGTGTTGCCTTGGCTTTTACCATTCCACTTTTGTCTTTCTTTTCTGACAAATGGGAGATAGACCACGGAAAGGATTTCAAGTGCGTTTATGCTGTATGTCCGATTGAGACATTTGAAACTACAATAGGCTTGGGACGGGAGTTGATTGAGGCTGTTCCAGAGGTTGACCGGTATGCACAGGTTTTTGTTATTGAGAGCAATGCTATATCCGCTGGTGATAATACACTAAGTGCCTTGGGTATTGCGGTCAGTCAGGATTTCTTCACATTCTTTGATATCAACTTCTCCGAGGGTTCACCGTTGTCACTGGCAGACCGTAAATCGGTTTTGATTTCCGGAAGTTTGGCGGAAAAAATCGGCGCTGATGCGATGGGAAAACCATTGACCTGTGCAGGAGAGGAATATATCGTAAATGGAATATTTGACGATCTGCATAATTCTTTACTCCCATCTGCAGATATCATTTTCAACATTAATTCCCCGATGCTGGATGCCCAATGGGCAAATCCATCAGGTTATTGGGACGATATCGTTACGTTCATTCGGATTCAGGATGGCTTCAAGGCCAAAGACATATTGAACAAGTGCAAGGACGCTTGTAAAAACTTTTATTCATCTTATTATGCAAAGCATCCTGATACAGTTATAAAACTGATCAGATATGACAAGATATCGTCCAATATATATAATTACACTCTCACTCAGACTTGGGGATTATCGCTATGGGCAGTTGAGATTTTTGGCGTAATCCTATTTATCTTCGCCTTCGTCAACTATGTCAATCTGAATGTTGCCCTTTCTACCAAGCGGGGGAAAGAATGGGCATTGAAGAAACTGCTTGGCTCTTCCGAATGGGGCATCAGGATGGCTAACTTTCTGGAAACACTCCTCATTACCTCCGTATGCTTTGTTTTAGGTTATGGCCTGTCCAAATACATCTTTCCTATTTTTAACAGTTTCTTTAATGTTACCATACCTTCATAGTACTGGACAGTTCTATAACGCACGGAAAGATTCTTTTTTATGGCATTTTCATTCTTGTTCTCTCAGCCATAACCGCTTTGATTCCCTCAAGGATAGCAAAAAAGTATTCTGCCATAGACATCGTAAATGGTGGATATCGTGCACAGCTGAAAAAGGATACGAGTAGCATTCTCATTGGTATTCAATGCTTCATTTCCATCGTCCTTTTATCTGTGTCCATTCTGTTTTACGCGCAATACAAAAAGATGGCTGAACGGCCTCGTGGCCAGATGGCCGAGAACGTCTTTGTGATATCCGGGAATTATCCAAGGGAAGCGCTCGCTACAGCGGCAGATGCTCTGCGTTCTTTACCGTTTGTCCAGGCAGTGGGTCTCTCCAATGATTGTCCTGGAGATGGCAGCTATTCAATAGTCACGCTAAAGTCTGAAGATGGTGCATCAACAGACCTTTATGTAATCCATTGCGATGCAGATGCCTTTAATGCGTTTGGTTTTGTAACGGACACCGGGAAAAAGGTTTCTGACGGTTTGTGGCTCACCCATAGTGCCAGAGATATTACCTCACAGGATAAATCCGGTATTGATGATGGATATCTCGCGAGCAGGTTTGGGGCCGAAGTTAAGGGTATTGTATCAGATTTCGTTATCAATGCAGAGAATGATATACCGGCTGCTT
>X130_Alpine_Ibex__coassemble_143_pt1 | contig 10744 bp, 8 predicted proteins | sample X130_Alpine_Ibex__metabat2_high_PE_003 | metagenome-assembled genome bin X130_Alpine_Ibex | reverse complement strand
TTGTAGAGGTCTCACCAACTGAACCTGGCATTGTGCCAATGAAAGCCTGCATCAGTGAAAGAGGCCCACCGGTGGTGGTTGTAAAGTCAACTATGCCGTTGGCAGCCTGTCCAAGAGGGGTTGCACCTGAGAAACCGTCAACAACCTGCATTGCATTTGCTTTTGCTGCATTCAAACCCTCTACCCATATTGTATCTTCCGATATCTGTGAAGGGTATGCGAAGAATACAAATGCACGTGCAATAAGTGCAGGGTTCCAGATGTTCATACCTGTACCGCCAAATACCTCTTTACCAATGATTACTGCAAAAGCAACAGCAAGTGCAAGAATCCATAGAGGAACATCTACCGGCATAATCATAGGGATAAGCATTCCGGATACAAGGTAACCCTCGTTAACCTCGTGTCCGCGAAGCTGGGCAGAAATGAACTCAATACCCAAACCTACAACGTATGATACAATAATAAGAGGAAGTACTTTCAAAAGACCGAACCATACTTTACCCCAGAATGTCATATCAAGACCAAATGCAATTGAATGCTGCTCACCAACATTCCAGATACCGAAAGCCAAGGCAGGCATAAGTGCAATAATTACAATGGTCATTACTCTTTTAAGGTCTACACAGTCTCTAATGTGAGAACCGCTTTTTGTAACAGTATTTGGAACAAAAAGGAATGTCTCAAAAGCATCAAAAGTAGAGTGTAGAAAACTCAATTTGCCACCTTTGCTGAAGGTAGGCTTGATTTTTTCAACTATATTCAATAAAGATTTCATACTACTCTATGTTTTAAGCCATTTCTTTAATCATTGTTGCAATACCTTTGGAAACGATATCCTGAATGTCAATCTTAGAAGGACAAACATACTCGCAAAGTGCAAGGTCCTCTTCAATTACCTCATAGATACCAAGCTGCTCCATCTTGTCAATATCCTCTGCAAGGATAGCTTTAAGAAGGTATACAGGGTAGATGTCCATAGGAAGCACCTTGCCGTATACATCTGATACAACAAATGCTCTCTGTCCACCATTGGTATTTGTATCAACTTTATATTTCTTCTTAGGAGTAAGCCAAGAGAAGTAAGATTTTGAGAAGCTGAATTTGCCAAAGCGCATAGGTTTAACCCATCCGAACATCTCATAATAGTTACCCTCAGAAATTACAGAAACCATATTGCTGTAGAAATCCAAAGAGCCCTCAGCACCAACATTGCTTCCTGTAAGTACGTTACCGCTAATATAACGGCATCCGCACTCCTGGTCAAAAATCTCAACCTCTTTCTTGCTTACCAAGAAATCAAGATCTTTCATCTGTGTTCCAGGGACGCAAGTCACATAACAAGGTTTCTCAACTCTGTTACCTGCAACTGCAATTTTTCTGGTAACATCATAGATTCCTTTAGTGAACAATTTGCCAATTGCAACCATAAACATAGGGTCAATGGTCCAAACAACCTCACCTTTGTTGATTGGGGCAATGTTGTTAATCTGTACACCTACGTTGCCGGCAGGATGGGCACCGCTGAATCCGTATACTTTTACGTTGTTCAATTTGCTGAATGGAGATGCAGATGCATTTTTAGCGTTAACACCAACAAACACACCACCTTTGGTAAGTTTGTTAAGCACATCAACTGCAACCTAAAGGTTTGCAGCCTCATCTCTAAGAACGTAATTGTAATCTGGAGCAAGAGGTGCAGAATCAAAAGCAGAAACAAAAATTGCTCTTGGCTCATCTGCAGGGTTTGCCACAATACCGTAAGGTCTCTGTTTTAGGGCAACCCAAAGGCCGCTCTCCAAAAGAACCTTCTTAATCTCCCCAGCTGTAGCTTTGTCAGCCTTAGGAGCATCAAATTTAATGTAATCTGTAGTTTGGGCAGCTTTAACACGTACCTCAAGGAGCTTACGTTTTTCGCCTCTTACTACCGACTCAACAGTTCCGCTTACAGGAGATGCAAAGCCAATCTCTGGACGATACTTGTCTACAAATAAAATGCTGCCAGCTTTAACCTCATCACCCTCTCTTACAAGAAGTTTGGGGGTAAGATTCTTAAAGTTGACAGGTTTTACAGAAACAACATCCGAGATAATGGTTTTTTCAATTCTAAGCTCTGCAGCACCCTTTACAGGAATGTCCAGTCCCTTGTTTAATTGAATATGTTTAATCATTATTTCAGAAATTTTGCGCAAATGTAAACAATATATTGCTAATAAATAAGTATTTTGGGTTTTGTTTTTGAATTTTTAGCCAGTAGATTTGCATCATTATGGAACAGGTGAACCAACAGATTTTTGAAGGATTGAATCCGGCGCAATATCAGGCAGTTAGTGATATTGAAGGGCCGCAGCTGATTATTGCCGGAGCTGGCAGCGGAAAAACCAAAGTGCTTACCTGCAGGATTGCAAACATTTTGGATAAAGGTTATTCTCCAGACAGTATTCTTGCTTTAACATTTACCAACAAGGCATCAAGGGAGATGAAAGAGCGAATAGCCTCTCTTATAGGAGATTATAAGGCAAGGAGGTTGGTGATGGGTACATTCCATTCCATATTTATAAGGTTTCTTCGCGATGAAGCGGAGCTTATTGGGTTCCCCAAGACCTTTTCAATCTACGACACTACCGACAGCCGCAATGTGATAAAGGCCTGCATAAAGGAGATGCAGCTTGATGACAAGGTGTACAAGGCCAATGAGGTGCACAGCAGAATCTCTATGGCAAAAAACAATCTTGTTACAGCAGAGGCATATTCAAGGAACAGTACCCTTATACAGAATGATTCCGCAGCCAGAAAACCAAGGTTGTGGGAAATCTACAGGGAATATGCAAAAAAATGCCGCCAGGCAGGGGCAATGGATTTTGATGATATCCTCCTTTACACAAATATCCTTTTCAGAGATTTTCCCGATGCATTGGCGCGTATCAGAGCAAGGTTCCAGTTCATAATGGTGGATGAGTATCAGGATACCAACTATGCACAATACCTGATAATTAAGAAACTTGCCAGTGAACACCAGAATATCTCGGTTGTGGGAGATGATGCGCAGAGCATCTACAGTTTCCGTGGGGCAAGGATTGAGAATATCCTCAATTTCAGGAAAGACTATCCGCAGGCAAAAGAGTACAGGCTTGAGCAGAATTACCGTTCAACACAAACCATAGTGAATGCTGCAAACTCGCTTATTGACAAGAACAAGATGCAGCTCAAAAAGAAATGTTTTTCTGAACACGAAAGGGGAGAACCTATAGAACTTATAAATGCATTTACAGAACAGGAAGAGGGTATAATGGTGGCATCCTCAATAATGGAGCAGATACACCGTACCCACGAGCCGTACAGCAGTTTTGCAATCCTCTACCGCACCAACGCCCAGAGCCGTGTTGTGGAGGAGGCTTTGAGAAGGAAAAATATCCCTTACAAGATTTTTGCAGGCCACTCTTTTTATGAGCGAGCAGAGGTTAAGGATATGTTGGCATACCTCAGACTGGTTTCCAACGGTAAAGACGATGAGGCATTCCGCAGAGTGATAAATTTCCCGGCAAGGGGCATTGGAGATACCTCTTTGGGAAGGCTTATGGAGGCGGCAGCCTCTAAAGAGATCTCTATGTTGGAGGCGGTAAAAAGTGTAAATCTGGAAGAGTTCTCCATTAAGGCTGCCACTGCTACAAAAATGAAACATTTTGTGGCAGGTATAGAGAAGTTGAAGGAGAAGATGCCTTATACAAGCGCATACGATCTGGCAATGGAGGCGAATGCCCGTTTTGGTATATTGGATTATATGAAGCAGGATACATCTCTGGAGGGACAAGGGAGAGTGGAGAATGTGGAGGAGCTGTTCAACTCCATTAAGGAGTTTGTAGATGAGGGAATGCTGGAGTATGAGCAGATGGCTCAGGAGGGGTATGATATACCGGTTGTTACGCTGGACCTCTATCTGGAGAATGTATCCCTATTGAGTGATTTGGATGGAAAAGATAATGAGGAGGACAAGAATAAGGTTGCCCTTATGACAGTGCATTCCTCAAAAGGTCTGGAGTTCCCATATGTATATATTGTGGGTGTAGAGGAGAACCTCTTCCCTTCGTCGGGAATGGGAACAGCTACACAGCAGGATGTGGAGGAGGAGAGAAGACTATTCTACGTGGCACTTACCAGGGCGGAGAAGGGGGTGAAACTCTCGTTTGCCCATTCCCGTATCAAATGGGGCAGCCATGTAAGCAATCCGCCAAGCAGATTTATTAAGGAGATAGACAAACAATATATTCTTAACCCGCTTACAGATTGGGAGGATGAGTTAAGGACCAAATTTGATGAGGATGAGACCATTTTGGGTGTACGCCGTGGAAACGGGGGGTATTCGGGCGGTTCTGCCCAAAGGGGTACCGGTTACGGTTCTGGTTATGGTGCAAAAGGCGGTAGCAGATTTGGAGGTGCATCACAAGGAAATATACAAGTGAAGAGGGAGTCTGCACCTTCAGGCTTTGTTCCTAAGGCTCAGTTGGAAAGGAGGGATTTTACCCCCGACTCACCATCTAAGGTTGAGGTTGGTCAGACAATAGAGCACGACCGTTTTGGAATAGGTGTTGTAATATCGTTGGAGGGTGATGTTACCAGCCGCAAGGCTATTGTGGATTTTCAGAATGGAGGGAGAAAAACCCTTCTTTTGAAGTTTGCAAAGATTAGGGTTGTGGCACGGTAATTGTAAAATTCACTGTGAAGTTTTTCATAGTTTAAGTTTAGGTTAAGTAGCGGGGCCAGCCTGGTTTTCAGGTGTGGCCCCGTGAAATTTTTATAGGGGAGGGGGAAGAGCTTTTTGTCGGGAAGAGTAAAACTGCGTAAATTTTTTCAGGAAAAAGAAAATTGTGTGGGGTGAAAGGTCCTTTTTGCTTTTTCAGACTCTCTGTTTTTATATGAGCAGATACTTTTGCCTTGTGTAATTTTTTAAAGAGGAGGAGATATGCAAAAAGTAAAATCTGTTTTGTGGTTGTTGTGCAGTGCCGTATTCTGTGCCTGCATTTTTCAGGGGTGTACATCATTTATGTTAAAGGAGCCGCAGGGAAGCGGACAGGCTAAAGGGAGTATTGCACTGGCTATTGAAGAGCCCCCTAAGGATTATTTTTCGGACGGTACCTTTCTTAAAAGCGGTATCAATACTGATACCAACAGCTTTATCCTTAAAATTTATTCAACGGAAGGGGAGAAAATTTATGATGGGGCATACGGGGAGAGACCGGCAGAGATAGTTGTAACCCCGGGGAGTTATGAAATTGCCATTTACAGCCAGAAATTCAACCCTCCGGCCTTGGATACTCCGGTGTTTGGAGATTCGCATACGGTATTGGTGGCAGAGAATGAACAGGCGAGGGTCTCTTTTTTGTGCAAGCAGGTAAATGCGGGGCTCAGACTCACTTTTTCAGAAGATTTTAAGAAGAAATTTGAAGGGAGTGGGGTTGTAGTGGTGCAGGGAAAGAAAAAGTTGCAGTATGACTACAGCCAGAAGAAGTATGCGTATGTTTCTACAGATGTGTTTCAGATAGTTTACAGTGGGATGGGGGAGGATACCACACTTCTGGAAAAATCGCTGGAGGCGGGGCAGATGCTGGACATGAAACTCGTGTACAGTTCAAGCAGAAGCTCGGCATCGGTTTTTAAGGTGGAGGTTGATACTACCAGGGAGTGGCTGGGATACAATTATAATGTGGGATTGAAAGTGCCGTCGGGAGCAGTATCAATTTATGAGGCCAAGGAGATGATTGGAGAGAGGAATGTGAAGGTGTTCGGGTATATTTTTGGAGGGGACCCCACAAATTCTACCGTAAGGGTGGGGCCTCCGTTTGATTCCAAATCAACCATTGTAATAGCACCTTCCTTGTCGGAGAGGAACCGCAACAATATGATGGTTGTAGAGCTCCCATCGGGGAGTGTGAGGAATGCCCTTAATCTGGTTAATAATCCCGACAATCTGGGGCGCCCCATAGTTGTAACAGGTACCATTGCCGCATCATATTACGGTTACCCTGGGGTTAAAAGCACAAAGAGCTACACATTGTTGTAGCTCTTTGTATTATTGTGGAGGAAATTTATTTCTTCACTTTTTTTATGTAGAACAGAGTGGCGCACAACAGGGCAACCGCTCCACCTCCAATATGGCCAACTGCCGGAGCAAGGTTAAGTCCTCCCTGAACATTTGGCGCAATAAGTAGGAAGCATACACTCATATAGGTGATGAAGATTGCCGGAATTGTCATTACCAGGTGGTTCTTTCCTTTTGATGCAAAGTATGCGGCGCAGGCCCATAGGGTTGTGGCAGCCAGCAACTGGTTGCTTATTCCTACGTATGTCCATATTATTGAGAAATCAATTGTGCAGCTAAGGAATGCTACCGCAAAAATTGGAATACATACCAGAATCCTGTTCTTTACAGGCTTTTGTGAGTAGTTTACTGCATCTGCAATGATAAGTCTCAAGCTGCGGAATGCTGTATCGCCGGAGGTGATAGGGCATACAACTATTCCCAGAATAGCTATTATAGCACCTGCTTTACCCAACCAGCTTTCGCAAATGGCATTTACAATTATTGCAGGAGTTTTGCCTCCGTCAGCAGCTATGTTCAACCCTTCAGGGCCGCCAAAATAGGCCATTGCGGCAGTTGCCCAAATGCAAGCTACAACTCCCTCTGCAATCATTGCTCCGTAGAAAATAGGTTTTCCGTATTTCTCATTGCTCATACAGCGGGCCATAAGTGGCGATTGTGTTGCGTGGAATCCGCTTATTGCTCCGCAGGAGATTATAATAAAGAGCATTGGTACAAGCATATATTCTGTTCCGTTGGATTTGTAGTTGCGGAAAGTTTCTGCAGTAAGTTCCACCATCTGAAGCTCTCCGTTGAACCCTTTTACCAGCAGTGAGCCTCCTATTGCCACCGCCATAAACAGAAGTACTGCCCCCATATATGGGTAAATTGTTCCTATGATTTTATCTATCGGGAGTAAAGTGGCAATTAGATAGTATAAGAAAATTACTGTTAGCCAGATTTTTATATCCCAACCTGAGAGCTGCTGCAACAATCCTGCAGGTCCGCTGATAAATGATGTTCCAACTGCAAACAAAAGGGCAATGATTACAACTGTAAGGAACTTCTGGAACCCTTTGCCAAGGTACATTCCAATTATCTCATTAAGGCTGGCTCCTTTGTGTCTGAGAGACAGCATTCCGGCTGTATAATCGTGTGCTGCTCCCATAAATATACACCCCAGTACAATCCACAAATAAGCTATTGGACCGTATGCCGCACCCATTATAGCTCCAAAAATTGGCCCCAGACCGGCAATGTTCAGGAACTGGATAATAAATATTTTCCACGGCTTTATTACCTGGTAATCCACCCCGTCTGCCATCTCTATGGCCGGAACAGTTCTTTTTGGATCTGCCCCAAAGAACCTGTCTATAAATTTTCCGTATGTAAAGTACCCCGCAATGAGTACTGTAATAGAAATTAGGAAAGTTATCATAACAATACTGGTTTATTGAGTACAAATTTATAATTATTTTTGTAACTCGGTCCTCGAGTGTAGCTGTACTCGGTGACCGAGTTACATATTAAACGCTTTATTATGAAGAGAATAATAATTTTTGGAGCTTCATCTGGTATTGGTAAAATGTTGGCCCAGCAGTATGCGGCGCAGGGGTGCATGGTGGCGGTGGCGGCCAGGAGGGTGGAGAATCTGAAAGAATTGCAGAAAACTCATCCGGTGAATATAATTGTGTTCAGGGTAGACCTTTCGGCGGTACCGGCAGAGATGGGGGGAGAGCCGCAAGAGAGTCCAAGGGGAAAGTTCCTTGAGATGGTGGAGGCGCTTGGAGGGGTTGATCTGGTGATTTACTGTTCGGGGGTTGGTAAACATGAATCCAAGATGACGATGCAGTTGTAGTACTGACCCATAAACGTAAATGTAACTGGATTTACTGCAATAGCAGCGGCAGTGGCGGAGTATGGAAGCACTGCAGGGCATCACGTGCAGTTTGCAACAATTTCATCAATAGCCTCAACAAGGGGGATAGGGATAAATGCATCCTACTCGGCAACCAAGATGTACCAGGTAAGGTATATGGAATCATTGAGGCAGCTCTCCAACAGCAAGGGGTGGAATATGTCATTTACCACAATACTGCCGGGTTTCATAGCAACAGATTTCATAAAGGGGCGCAATTATCCAATGACAATGCAACTTCCGTATGCTTCCACGCAAATAAAGAAAGCCATTGATGCCCGTAAAAATACAAAAATTATAGACTGGAAATGGGCTGCAGTAGTGGCCCTGTGGCGTCTTATTCCAAACTGGTTGTGGTACAAAATTAAGGTGGGATAAAGGGATAAATTGAGCGGGAGAGGGGGAAGCAACCCTGAAACATAAAAATGTTAACATTCATATAATCAGAAAAATACCCCGTAAAAGGCCGCAGATGGGCCGCATTGGGGATATCACACACAATATACAGGCTGGAAAAGCGGTAACTTGGCAATGAATTAAACATAAGTATTATGAAAAGATTTATTGCTATCAGACTCTCGTGTGCAGCTGCACTATACCTTACAACAGCTGCATTATTGCTTGTAGCAGGTTGTACCCCAAAAGCGGGTATGTTTCCACAACCTTTAGAGTATTATATAGGCAATGCCCGCCCTTTGCAAGGGGAAAAACTTCCTGCAGAATATCTGATAAACTACTCTTTCGAATGTTTTTATACTCCACAAGGGCTTATTGGCAGAATGGAGTTGCCCAATAAGAGATTAATTCACCTTGCAGATTTGCAGACGGGTGAAGTGACCCATTCTGCAGTACCAAAGGGGCGCGGACCAAATGAATCCCTTATTAATCCTTTTATAGATTTGTATGGCAATAATCTGTATGCCAACGATATTATGGGGGAAAAAGTGCTGAAAATTTCAATAGACACAGACTCCCTTATAGTAGAGGAGTACTTCAAGCACCAGTTCAGGCAACCTGCTTTTGCTGTAAACCTGCAGGCAGCATCGGATTCATTGTTTGTATTTTTCCTTGGTACACGTACAGGAGGAAGGCTTGCCCTTACCAACAATACCGGTCAAGTGCTGGATACGCTGGTATACCCTGTACTGGATGACCCAAATCTCGCTAAAGACAATCAGGTGAACTTTAATCTTTCAATGACACTCTCACCCTGTGGAAGCAAGCTGTTTGTTCAGAATTACAGGTACAGTAACATAAGGAGATACAGTATTGCAGAAAACAAAATAACCTTGGATAAAACATTTACCCTGCTGGAACCTAAATATACCATAAAGAATGGCAAGGAGAAGATGGCGGAGGATAATGTAGTAATGAATCAACCATATTTGGTTGCGGGAGAGAAATATGTTTATATGCTTGCCAATCCGGAAACTTTAAAGGAAAACAGGGAGAGGGAGAAAAAGGCATCAGCGGATGGGCAGAGGAGTGCAGGAGACCCACAATCCAATACTTATCTTCTGGTATTTGACTACGATTTCAACCTTGTGCAGTCATATCTGACTGATGCGCATCTGAGCTACCTTACCATTACCCCAGATCCAGCCACAGTATATGCATCAGACCACGAAAACCATTGTATGCGCAAATATACCCTGCCTCAAATCAGATAATGCATTCTAAATGTTAAATTTGTTACAGGAATCATTTGATGTGTATGGAACAGATATATGTAGATACCCTTAAGACACTGATGGTTTACAAATACGAGCTTGAAGCTGCTGTTGTGGAGCTGGAGCGTATTTCACACCATAACACAATCCTGTATTGTGTTATAGTGGCACTTGTTGCAGGTGCCATTATTGGGGCATATTGGTTAGGGCGGATACACAACAGGAGGCTCAATGCAGAAAAGTTTGCCAACAAGCTCCTAATAAAGCATGCGGAGAACCTTCCACTACTGGCAAATGAAGTGAACAAGATATCGGGAAGAAACATAAAACTTTCCGAGACAATGTACGATGAGCTGCAGGATGCCATAAACAGGGCCAAGGCAGGAAGCAAAAGCGGTATTGTTGAGGTGGTGAATGATTCTGAGTTTGTACGTATGTATCCTTATCTTAAGGATTTGGATTTTCTATCTCCACAAGAAAAGCTTGTGCTTATCCTTACAGAAGAGGAACATCCCATTTCTGAGATTGCATTGTATACCGGTGGTACCGAATCCTCCATAAGGGCAATGAAATCTAGGGTGAGGAGCAAAATCTCGCAGGCAGAAAACCTACCTGCCCACTACAGAAAACTGAAAATTTTTAAAAAGAACCAGATATGAAAAGGGGTATATTTTTAATAATTGCAATGGCTTGGGCACTGTTATGCTGCATAGGGTGCAAACAAGGTTCAAAAGAAGCAGCTGCACAATTGTACGCAACAGTTGATGAAAAACCAAGATTTTTGGACGGTGAGCCAAACAGTTTTACCCAATGGGTATACTCAGAATTGAGATATCCGCAGAACGCATTGGAACAGAACATTACAGGTAAAGTAACGGTCAGATTTACTATAACCAAGGAAGGCACCGTGGCAAATATAGAAATTACAGAACACGCAGACCCTGTATTGGAAAAAGAGGTTATGCGGGTAATCTCAAAAGCCCCAAAATGGACCCCTGGCAAATCTGACGGCAAACCTGTAGATGTAAAATATATCTTCCCGATAGTTTTTGACAATAAAAAAGCCATTGTACCGGAAAC
>X130_Alpine_Ibex__coassemble_141_pt1 | contig 10859 bp, 9 predicted proteins | sample X130_Alpine_Ibex__metabat2_high_PE_003 | metagenome-assembled genome bin X130_Alpine_Ibex | reverse complement strand
TCAATGATGTCTCCGCAAATGTTGCCTGTAAGGAAACCGTTTTTTATCTCCGGTACAGTTGTGAAAATATGGTCAAACCCAAATTTTTGTTTTAGATATTTGCCAAATATGTTAAAGTTGCCTGTTATCACAGCCGTTTGTATAGAATGCCTTTGCAATTCTTGCATAAGGTTTTTTAGTCCGTTTGTATATGGCAGTTCTGAAGCTATATCTTCCAATATCTCTACAGGTACACCTTGCAGCATCTTTACCCTTTGGAGAAAATTGGATTTGAAATCCACCTCTCCATTCATAGCTTTAGAAGTGAGTTCCTGCATTTGTTCCCCAATTCCCGCAACCTCTGCAATGCGGTTTATGGTCTCCATCTTTATGAGGGTTCCATCCATATCAAAGCATACAAGCCGTATGTTTTCAGGGGGTTGCCCTACAAGTACAGGCTCCCCGGTAGTTCTGGCGGTTGCAAGGGCTTTGCAGATAGATGCAGCCTTGTTTTTGCAGGGTGGATATTGTCTCATAAATGGTTGATAAGTTCGGTTTTCAAAGTTAAATTTTTTTCACTAAAAAGCATAAATTTGTGGTATGCCAGTAGATATGAAACCAAGGATTCTTATAGGAGCAGCTTCGTCGGGAAGCGGAAAGACAACTTTTACAATTGGGTTGTTGAGGGCTTTGCGCAACAGGGGTTTGGTAGTGCAACCTTTCAAATGTGGCCCCGATTACATAGATACCCAGTATCACGCTCTTGCGGCAGGAAGGGAGTCTGTGAACCTTGATCTTTTTATGGGTAGCCGGGGTCATATAAAGGAGATTTTTGCAAAATACGGTGCGGGGGCAGATGTGTGTGTTACAGAGGGGGTTATGGGTTTGTTTTACGGTTACCGCAGGATGGAGGGAAGCAGCGCCCAGGTTGCACAGGTGCTGGATATGCCCGTGCTGCTGATTGTAAATGCTAAGTCTTGTGCCTATTCTGTTGCTCCAATCATTTACGGATACAAGAATTTTTGCCCGGAAGTGAGAATTGCCGGGGTTGTGTTCAATATGGTTGGGAGCGCAAGCCATTATGCCACCCTTAAGGATGCCTGTGAGGAACTTGGAGTGCCGGTATTGGGATATATTCCAAAAAGCAAGGATATAGAAATTTCTTCCCGACATCTTGGACTCTCTTTGGATAAAGAATATCTGGTGGATGAGTTTATGGAGAACATAACATCTATTGTGGAGGAGTATGTTGATATTGATGCCTTGCTGGAAATATTTAAGGGAGCAGAGGTTTCACCTCTTTGCAGCTCATTCTTTGGAGAAGGAAGAAGTAATCTGAATATAGCGGTTGCCAGGGATGAGGCTTTCAACTTTATCTATAGGGAAAATATTTCAAGTTTGGAAAAGTTGGGAAGCATTTATTATTTCTCTCCTCTTTCAGATACCAGGTTGCCGGAGTGTGATTTGCTTTATCTTCCTGGCGGGTATCCTGAGTTGCATTTGGAGAAGCTGCAAGGGAATTTTGAAATACGTAGAGAGATAAGGGATTATATAGAGAATGGCGGTAAGGCGCTGGCTGAGTGCGGTGGTATGATGTACTTGTGCAGAGGGATAGAGGATGAACAGGGGGAGATGTTTCAGATGTGTGGGGTGTTGCAGCAGAATGCAACAATGAAGGGAAAAAGATTGCAGATGGGGTACAGGAGTTTCCAATATGCAGGAGTGGAGTTGAGGGGGCATGAATTTCATTATTCAAAGGTGGAGAATGTACTGCAAAGTGCCGCACAACTTTACAATGCACAGGGTAAGGAGGTTGCCACTCCACTTTACAGATACAAGAACCTCATAGCGGGGTACACACATCTGTACTGGGGAGAGATTAACCTTATGGAACTGTTTCAGGTTTAAGGAATTGCAGGATATGGGAAAGATATATACAAAAAAAGGTGATACCGGTACAACCAACATTCATGGCGGGGAGGTTGTGCCAAAAGATTGCGCCAGAATAGAGGCAAACGGCACACTTGATGAACTTAACTCCCTTATAGGTGTGATAAGGGCATTCAACAATAATGATGCACATCCAAGTGGTGATCTGGAGGCTTTTCTGCAGAGGGTGCAGGGGGTGTTTATGCCAATGATGAGCCTTGTTGCCACCCCAAGTGAAAGGAGGAATGCAAATCCCTGCTCTTTTGATGCTGCCATCATACAGGAGTGTGAAGAGCTGGTTGATACACTGCAGAAAGGGTTGGAGCAGAGGAACAGTTTTGTACATCCGGGGGGAACAATTGTGGCTTCACTGTTGCAGTTGGCCCGTACTGTTGCCAGGAGGGGAGAGAGGAGGCTGTGGAGTCTCCATAAGGAAGATCCTGTTCCTGCCGAAATAACAACTTTCATAAACCGCCTTTCAGATGCATTTTTCATTTTGGGCAGGTTCCATAACCAACAAAGCGGATGTGCGGAGGAGATGTGGGAGGAGTTCCATTATTACAAGAAAAAGAGAGATGAGTAAAAAAAGACTTAACCCCATAATGTTTGCCGGCACAGGTAGTGATGTGGGCAAAAGTGTAGTGGCAGCAGGATTTTGCAGAATCTTCAAGCAGGATGGCTACACCCCGGCACCTTTTAAGGCCCAGAATATGGCCCTCAATTCTTTTGCTACTCCCGACGGTTATGAGATTGGCCGTGCCCAGGCAGTACAGGCAGAGGCAGCAGGAATCCCTTGTTGCACCGATATGAACCCTCTGTTGCTCAAACCCAACTCCGACCATACCTCACAGGTTGTTTTGAATGGCAAGCCACACGGCAACCAGAGTGCATACTCTTATTTCAGGAAAGAGGGGAGGGAGGAGCTGCGCAAGGAGGTAAATGCAGCATTTGACCGCCTGGCAGCCAAATACAATCCTGTGGTAATGGAGGGGGCAGGTTCCGTTTCTGAGATAAATCTCAGGGAGACAGACCTTGTGAATATGCCTATGGCAATGTATGCAGGGGCAGATGTTATACTTGTGGCTGATATAGAGCGCGGTGGCGTTTTTGCCAGTGTTTACGGCTCTGTAATGCTTATGACTGAGGAGGAGCGCAAACACGTTAAGGGAATAATAATTAACAAGTTCAGAGGGGATGCTCGTCTGTTTGAACAGGGACGCAAAATGATAGAGGAGCTTTGCGGAGTGCCTGTGCTTGGTGTATTGCCATATTTTAAGGATATACATATTGAGGAGGAGGATTCAGTTGCTTTGGGCAGCAAGAATTTTCTGTCCAAACAGGGGAGGATAAACATTGCGGTTGTGCTTTTGAGACACATTTCCAATTTTACAGATTTCAATGTGTTGGAGCAGGATCCAAGGGTTCACCTCTTCTATACCAATAATGTGGAGGAGTTGCGCAGTGCTGATATTGTTATCATTCCTGGAAGCAAGAGTACAATTGCAGATTTGGCGGAGATTCGTAAAAATGGTGTTGCCCAGGCGGTTGTGCAGGCCCATAAAGGGGGGGCAACAGTTTTGGGCATCTGCGGAGGATACCAGATTATGGGAATGGAGGTACTTGACCCTTACTATATAGAGGGGGAGATTGGGAGGTTGCCAGGGTTGGGATTGCTCCCTATGAGCACTACTATTACTCAGGAGAAAGTTACCTTGCAGTCAAATTTTGCCGTTCTGCCGTTGCTGGATGCTCCGGTTGCTTCATCTTCAGGTGATGCGGTGAATGGGGCTATGAGTGTAGAGGGTAAGAAATTGTCGGGAAGAGAATATCCTTTTAAGGGATATGAGATTCATATGGGAGAGAGTGTGTCGTTTGAGGGTGCTGAGTACAGGGCTTTGAATTTGCTTGAGGATGGAAGGGAGGACGGTTGTTTTGTTTCGCAAAAATGTATGGGTACCTATATGCACGGTATTTTGGACAATGCCGGGTTTGTGGATTGGATTCTCTCCCCTTATGCCGGAAAATGTGAGGTGAAGGAGTTTGATTATGCTGCCTATAAAGAGGAACAGTATAATAAACTGGCTCAGGTGATTAGGGAAAATGTAGATATGGAGAAGCTTTATAAAATTTTGGAGAGAAATGATTAGCGGACACGGAGACGATTTGTACAGATATGGCAATATAGTGGCCAATTTCAGTTCCAATGTGTACAATGATGTGGAACACAAGCCATTGTGGGAGCATCTGGCAGGGAGGATGGAGTGTATGGTGTCGTATCCGGAGCCTCAGCCATATACCCTGGAGGGGGCTATAGCGGAAAAGTGCGGTGTGGAGCCCTGCAATGTGTGCGTTACTAATGGCGCCACTGAGGCAATTTATCTTGTAGCACAGAGGTTTGCCGGGAGTAACAGTGTGATTTTTGTACCTACTTTCAGTGAATATGGTGATGCTTGCAAGATTCATAGGCATAATGTAAAATCTGTAACCCAACTCTCTCAGATAGAGGAGCAATGTGCTGTAGGGGGTGCAAATGTTGTGTGGATCTGCAATCCCAATAATCCTACAGGAAAGGTGGCAGATAAAGACCGGTTGTTGTCTCTTGTTCCCAAATATAAGGATGTTGTATTTGTAATGGACCAGTCATACGAATTCTTTACGGATAAGGAACTTGTTGGTGTTGTAGAGGGGGCAAGTTATGATAATCTTGTTTTGCTCCATTCTATGACAAAAAGGTATGCTGTTCCAGGAGTAAGGCTTGGCTATATTACTGCATCTTCTGTTTTGTTGGACTCAATAAAGAGTTGCAGGATGCCTTGGGCTGTAAATGCTTTTGCAATTGAGACCGGAATGTTCCTTTTGAATAATGATATCTCCAAATGTACCAATATTAACGTGTTGTTGGAGAGGAGCAGGACCCTTGCCAGCAGGCTTGAGGCTTTTGGAGTGGGGAGTTCTGAGGGATGTTTCTTTGAGGTGGAACCGTCCAATACCCATTATATGCTTGTGAGGATTGCAAGGCCATTACTGTACAGAGGAGTATGTGCAATGGGAGATTTTGTCCACGACGCAGAACAAGTTGGTTTCCGTTCTGCCTCTGCAGCTGTGTTGAAGGAACATCTGGCAAAGGAGTGGGGGATTCTAATTAGGGATGCATCAAATTTTGCAACTCTTGGAGAGGGGCATTTCAGAATAGCGACCCAGACTGATGCCCAGAATGAATTGTTGGTTAAAGCACTTGAAAGACTATGTATGTAATTTTTGGATGGCTGTTGGATAGGATTTTTGGGGATCCGGCCACTCTGCCTCACCCAATAGTGTTGTTTGGCAAGGCAATTTCTGCTCTTGAGAAGCGTTTTAACAAAGGTACCTTCCGTATGTTTAAGGGGGGTGTTGTGGCAATAATCCTTATTGCTGCAACTTTTGCCATTTCCAGGTTTTTGTTGGATACAGCTGCAAAATATTCATTCGGTTTATGGCTTGCATTATCTGTTATAGGGGTGTTTTTCTGTCTTGCCGGTAAAACTTTGGCAGATGAGGTAAGAATGGTTTTTGAAGCGGTTGATGAGTCTTTGGAAAAGGGGCGTATTCAGGTTGGCCGTATAGTTGGGCGCGATACATCTGAACTCTCTGCCCAGGAGATCCGTACAGCTGCCCTTGAGACCCTTGCAGAAAATTTGAGTGATGGGGTAATTGCACCGTTATTCTGGTGTGTGCTGTTTGGTGTGCCTGGAATGATGGCTTATAAGATGGTCAATACTTTGGATTCTATGATTGGGTACAGGAATGAGAGGTATAAGGATTTCGGGTGTGTGGCTGCCCGGATTGATGATATTGCCAATTGGATTCCTGCCAGGATTACTGCATTTCTGATGGCTGTTGTTTCACAGTTTTTGTCGGGAAGAAAATCTATGCCATTGGGGAAACTGCTCAGGTTTATCCTCAAATATGGCAATCAACATTTAAGCCCCAATTCAGGTTATCCTGAGGCTGCCCTTGCCGGTATTTTAAATTGCAGATTTGGAGGCCCCCACAATTATTTTGGTGAGGAGGTTTACAAACCTTTCATAGGTGAACAGCATAAATCCTTTACAAAAGAGGATATGCAGGTGGCTCTGAAGGTTAATTTGGGCGTTGAAATTATGTTTGTTGTTATTGTGAGTCTCTGTTTATTCTGTTTTTAAGTATTTGCACGGGGCAACCCTTTCAATCTCTTTATTGAATGCAAACCAATGGGTTGTGGCCTTTGTTGTGCCGTCTGCTTGTTTTGAGCAGATGGTTATGTAGTAGTATTTGTATCTTGGATCACCCTCTACAAACAGCGGATTTGTATCTGCACCCTGGCTCAGTTCCCATTTTGTAAAGTTTTCTGTAGGCTCTTTTTTCATTGAGAGTCCGTTCTTTACCCATTGCAATGAGATTAATGGGGCTTGCTGAGGAGTGTGTTTCTTGCAAAAGCGGTACAGAAGCAATCCTTTGTTTTCCAGGCTCAAAGGCTGAGTAATATATTCTGTGCCGTTGAGCTCTTCAATGAGCTTTTCAAGCAGTAAGGTGTTTGAATTATTGCCGTTAGAGTTTGTAAAAATCTCCTTGAACGGCTCTCTCCATTTGGCATCATTATACCAGAAATCTATGATTTTGGAGAGGGTCATTGCTTTGTTGAGCTGGCTGTATGAAATGTGGGGAGTAGCCAGCACCTCGTATGGCGGGGTAGGGGAGTATCTGATTCCCAGAGACTGGGCATTGTTCCTGAAATATGTTCCCGGCAGGAGTTTCAGACTCTCCAGCTGTATTTCTGCTGGGCCAATCTGCATCAGTTGCAGGGTGTCTTGCAACAACTGGTTGTATGTATATTCAGGGAGTCCGGCAATAAGGTCTGCGTGTACCTCAAATTTTCCGCATCCAATGAGGAATTCCAACCCTTCAAGAGCTTTTGCGCAAGAACCTTTCCTGGCACAATTATCCAACACATTCTGTTGCAGAGTCTGTATTCCGGCCTCCACGTGGAGCAATCCCTCAGGCACATTTTCAAGGGCTTCCCTCAGCCTCCCTACAGCAGATGGCGCTCCTGTTTTTCCATCCACAGATGATTCCCCCATCTTCCCGACAGATATTGCAGGACTTTCTCCGCAAGAGTTTGGATTCCCGACTGCAGTATCTTCACCTGCAGGAAACAGCAGTGCAGGATGCACCTCCAGGTGGAAGTTGAGTTTTCCTGCAAATTCTGAGAAAAGTGACAGCAGTACCAATGCTCTGGCCGGGTTGCCGTTAAAAGTGCGGTCGAGCACCCGTATTTGTTTTATTCCCTTAGTTTCAATGTGTTGCAGTCTTGTGCGCAACTCCTCTACGGTGATATTCTGTATGGATGTCTTCTCAATTCCACTTACACAAAAGCGGCAACTGTTGAAGCATCCTCTCGATGTCTCAAGTTGTACAAATGATTTGTTCCAGGAAAACAGGGAGGAGTAGTCGGGAATATGAATGTTTTTGAAATTCTTTACAATAACAGCCTTGCTCTGGTAGTATTCATTTCCTTCTATCCACTCAAATCCTTCAATTTGCTTCCACGCCCCATTTTGGGCCAGCAGCGAGGTGATGAACTGCTCAAACATCTCTTCACCCTCCCCCTTGAATACTGCGGTTATGTGTGGGTTAGCCTGCAGGAACTCTTGGTTGTTTCCAAGGAATTCCGGACCTCCAAGAAAGATTCCTATTGGGTTGCAAAGTGCAGATACTCTGCAAAGTACCTCGTTTAGAAACTTTATGTTAAAAAGCCATGCGGTGGCAAAAATGTACGAGGGCTCCAATGCTGCAAGCTCCTCTATAATTTGAGGAATGCTGCTCTTAATGGTGCCCCTTACCACCTGCATATTGCAGGCAGCCTGTGTTTGTGGAGTGAGATTTGCGTGCAGCGCCGGCAATGCCAGCGACGAATGTGACCACGATGCGTTTATATCTAACCAGACGAAGTTCATTAGGGCAAATTTAGCTATTTGCAATAAATTAACCTATATTTGCCTTATATAGAAACTTCAGTTATGGCCAATATTATACTTAAAGGAATTGCCCTCAATGGTGAGGTTACAGATATTTACATTTCAGGGAACAGAATTGCCAAAATTCAGAAGGATATTCTTCCTTGCGGTTTGCCTGAGTGCAGGGTAGTGGATTGTAAAGGGAAGGCTGCAGTGCCGGGATTTGTGAATATGCATACTCACGCGGCAATGACTTTGACAAGAGGTTATAAGGAGGATGCGGTGTTGCAGGAGTGGCTTCAGGAGATTTGGAAAGTGGAGGCCCGTATGGATGAGGAGGCAATTTATTGGGGGACAAAGTTGGCTTGCCTTGAGATGTTGAAGACTGGTACAACTACTTTTTATGACCAGTACTGGATGGTTGAAAGTGCTGTGAAAGCGGTGGAGGAGATGGGAATCAGAAGCTGGCATTCTTTTGTGGCCCTTGATTTGAAGGATGAGAGCAAGGATGGTGCAATTAAGGAGGGGATGGCTGCAATGTATGAGAAATCCCTCAAGTGGGGTGAGCGTTGCAAGATGTCTGTTGGTGTACACGCACCGTATACGGTTTCTGATTCTATGATTCAGTGGTGCAGTGATTTTGCCCGTTCAAAAGGGTTGACCCTGCATATTCATATGTCTGAGACTGCCCAGGAGAACCGTGATTCTGTTGCTTTGAACGGATGTTCCCCTTTCGTACATCTGGAGAATCTGGGTGTGCTTGGTCCTGAGGTTATTGCTGCCCATTGTGTATGGTTGGATGATAAGGATATGGATTTTATGGCTGCGCGTGGGGTTACAGCTGTTCATAACATTAACTCAAATTTGAAATTGTCATCGGGAAGCAGATTTTTATATAATGAATTGAAGGGTAGAGGAGTACGTGTTTGTTTGGGTACCGACGGTTGCGGCTCTTCCAACAATTTGGATATGAGGGAGGCAATGAAGACTGCTGCTCTTTTGCAGAAAGGGTGGAGAGGAGACCCTACCGCAATGCCTTTGCGTGAGTTGCTTGGCTTAGCTACGTTGAACGGTGCACAGGCTTTGGGGCTTGATGCTGGTGTTATTGAGGAGGGGCGTTTGGCTGATATTGTTATTGTGGATACAGATAATTATGCTTTTGTTCCCGGGTTTGATTTCCTTTCAGATTTTGTCTACTCTGCAAATTCCTCTTGTATTGAGAGTGTAATCTGTAACGGAGAGTTTGTAATGGAGGGACGGATTGTGCCGGGTGAGACTGAAATTCTGGAGAATGTGAGACGTATCTGTAAAAAGCTATATTATTAATAATTAAGTTTTTAACATATCACTCGGTCCCCGAGTGCAGCTGTACTCGAGGACCGGGTACACGAAAAATTAGTATTATGGATGAGAGAGTTTTGAGAATTCAGCAGGCGGCTGAGTATATTAAGGAGCGCATTGGGGATGAGGCTCCTTTTGCGGGTATTGTATTGGGAAGCGGTTTGGGCAAACTGGCGGACAAGATTGAAAATCCGGTGGTGGTGCCGTATAGTGAGATTCCTCATTTTCCTCTCTCTACTGCAGTGGGGCATAAAGGGAATTTTATTGCCGGTGAACTTGGTGGAAAGTTTGTGGTGGCTATGCAGGGGCGTTTCCATTATTATGAGGGGTATCCTATGGAGTATGTTACACTTCCAATAAGGGTTATGAAGGTGTTGGGGATTCAGTATCTGTTTGTTTCCAATGCTGCCGGAGGGGTGAATTATGATTTTAAAGTGGGGGATCTTATGATTATAAGGGATCATATAAACCTTTTGCCAAATCCTTTGATTGGCCCAAATATGGCTGAGTTCGGTCCCCGTTTCCCCGATATGACACGCCCGTATGAACCGGCACTTATGGCTTTGGCAGAGGAGATTGCTGCTGAGAGTGGGATTTCTTTGAAAAAAGGTGTTTATTTGGGCAGTAGCGGACCTACATATGAAACTCCTGCAGAGTATAAATATTTCAGAACCATTGGTGCGGATGCTGTGGGAATGTCTACAATCCCAGAGGTAATTGTGGCCCGCCACAGTTCAATACCGGTGTTTGGAATCTCTGTAATTACAAATGAGGCTCACGATGATTTTGCCCCTGATTTTGTAAATGACGGGGACGATGTGGTAAAGGCAGCAGATGCTGCTGCAGACAAGATGACTTTATTATTTTTAGAATTGATAAAACGTTTATAAGTAACTTTTTAATATGTCACTCGGTCACCGAGTACAGCTACACTCGAAGACCGAGTACAGCTACACTCGAAGACCGGGTACGGGTAAGATTATGATTAGGAATTTGATTTTTGACCTTGGTGGGGTTCTGGTTTCGTTGGACAGGAAGAGGTGTTTGGATAATTTCTCCAATGATTTGGGATTTGATGATTTTGGGGAGTATTTGAATGCGTATGCGCAGAAAGGCTTTTTTGCAAAGTTTGAGAATGGTGATATAAACAGTGCCCAGTTCAGGGATATAGTAAGGGAACATTGCAGGAAGGAGGGAGTTACAGATGAGATGATAGATTCAACTCTTGATACTTTCCTTACAGAGGTGTCTCCATATAAGGTAAAATTGTTGCTTGACCTTAAGGAGAAATATAATCTGCTGCTGTTGAGTAACGTCAATCCAATTGCCTGGAAAAAATGCTGTGAGCTGTTCCTGCAGGCACAGGGGGTAGATATTGAGGATGTTTTTGACAAACTCTATCTCTCTTTTGAACTTAATGCATCAAAACCGGGTGCACTCATTTATGAAAAAGTACTGGAAGATTCCGGTATAGTTCCGCAGGAGACTCTCTTTATAGATGATTCGGCTGCAAATATAGAGGCAGGAAGAGTTGCCGGACTTAATGTGCTTCTGTATAATGTTGACACCAATCCTGAGGAAGAGGTATATCTGGCATTGAAAGAATTAGGCGAATAGTTTGGTGTGATGGTTAAGTTT
>X130_Alpine_Ibex__coassemble_140_pt1 | contig 10860 bp, 7 predicted proteins | sample X130_Alpine_Ibex__metabat2_high_PE_003 | metagenome-assembled genome bin X130_Alpine_Ibex | reverse complement strand
CACCTTCTTTATTTTAATCTTTCCCTTGTCATTTGCCATGAGGATACTCTCAATCAGAACCGAAGTACTTTTGCCAAATGGGATTTCTGTAATTACAAGGGTTTTCTTGTCAAGTTTGGAGATTTTTGCCCTGACTTTTACTGCACCGCCACGTACTCCCCTGTTGTATTTGCTGCAATCTATTAGTCCTCCTATAGGGAAATCGGGATAGAGTTCAAACTCCTCACCCTTATAGTGGGCAATTGCCGCATCTATAACCTCATTGAAGTTGTGGGGCAGAATCTTTGATGCAAGACCAACTGCAATACCCTCAACACCCTGAACAAGCAACAGCGGAAACTTTACAGGAAGGTTTACAGGCTCCTGGTTCCTGCCGTCATAAGAACTCATCCACTCTGTGGTTTTGGGATTGAAGACAACCTCTTTTGCGAACTCACTCAAACGGGCCTCTATATAACGGGGTGCCGCCGCACTGTCTCCGGTAAGTATGTTACCCCAGTTACCCTGGCAATCCACAAGCAGATCTTTCTGGCCCAACTGTACAAGGGCATCACCAATGGAAGCATCACCGTGAGGGTGATACTGCATTGTCTGACCTATAATATTTGCAACTTTATTGAAACGACCGTCATCAATATTCTTCATTGCGTGCATTATACGTCTCTGTACCGGTTTGAAACCGTCAGAAATATGTGGTACAGCACGCTCCAGAATTACGTATAAGGCATAATCCAGAAACCAGTCCTTATACATTCCGGTAAGTTTGTACTTGTTCTCGCCATCCTGTATAAGTTTCTCATATTTTCCGGTTCCCCCACCTTGCCCTTCCGCCACTTCCTCAACCGCTTCTTCTCTATCAACAACTTCGTCTTCTTGCATAATTTTACTTATTTTTTATTGCAGAAAGAATTATTATAAAAGAGGAAAATTAGGCTTGCGTAGCTAAGGTAACCGGAGTTTATATGGGTAAATGAGGATTACCTTAACAAGCATAACGCAAATTTTACCTTTTAGAATAATTCTTTATATAAAGTCTTCCCTGTTCCTTATATCCCTTATCCTCAACTGCAGGTTGGCAATTCCCCTATAGTAGTTTTCTGCAATTGAGTAGCAGATATCTACAGGATTTCCCCCTTGCATATGGCTGAAGTGCTCGGATTTGTTGAATGCTATTGCAGATATGTGCCTGTAAGGCTCATCTTCCTGAATAAGTTCCAGTTTCAAATGACCGTTGTCACTTCCAACTATTCTTCCGTTTCCGTTATCGTATACATTCTCAGTTACAAACACTGGAGAACTATTTCCCGGGCCGAACGGCTGGAACTGTTTCAGAATCCTGAAGAATTTAGGGGTAATCTGTTTGAAATCAAGGAATGAATCAATATTCACAATAGGGGTAAGAATCTCCTGGGTAATCTTCTGAGCCACAAAATTTTCAAACCTCTCAGAGAACTCTGCAAGATTTTCCTCTTTAAGAGTCATTCCGGCAGCATACATATGCCCTCCAAAGTTCTCCAACAAATCAGAACAGCTCTCAATTGCTTCGTAAAGGTCAAAACCCGGAATACTTCTGGCCGAACCTGTTACAAATCCATTGGAATTTGTAAGCACTATTGTAGGCTTGTAATATGCCTCAACCAAACGGCTGGCAACAATACCCACAACCCCCTTATGCCATTGCGAGTTATATACAACAGTAGATTTCCTCTTCTCAAAATCAGGCGAATGTTTAACCATCTCAATTGCCTCAATGGTAATCTCACGGTCTACATTCTTACGTTCGTTGTTATGGACATTAATCTCTTTTCCAATGTTCAAGGCATCCTCCTCCTTCCTAGAAGTAAGAAGATCTACGGCCATTCTTCCACTCTCCATCCTGCCCGCCGCATTGATTCTTGGACCAATCTTAAACACTATATCATCAATGGAAATTGAATGTTTTTCAAGACCGCTCAGCTTTATCATAGAGAGCAATCCCTTTCTTGGCGCTTCATTCAGCTGTTTCAAGCCATAAAATGCAAGCACCCTGTTCTCACCTTTTACAGATACAAGGTCTGTTGCAATACTTACCGCCACAAGGTCCAACAATCCCACTATCTGCTCAAATGGAATACCATATTTTTTTGCATATCCCTGCACCAGTTTGAATCCCACTCCGCATCCCGACAAATCATCAAACGGATAATGGCAATCCTCCCTCTTAGGGTCAAGAATTGCTACTGCCTCAGGGAGTTTTTCATCGGGAAGATGATGGTCGCAAATAATGAAATCAATGCCCCTCTCCTTTGCATACTGCACCTTCTCTACCGCCTTGATGCCACAATCCAGTGCAATTACAAGGGTATACCCCCCTGCATGGGCCCAATCTATTCCCTTATAGGAGATACCATACCCCTCATCATACCTTACGGGAATATAATACTCCAGATTATCCGTAATAGTGCTCAAAAATGTGTAAACCAATGACACTGCAGAGGTTCCATCCACATCATAATCACCATATACAAGAATTTTCTCCTTGTTTTCTATCGCCTTGCGCACACGCTCCACCGCCTTGTCCATATCCTTCATAAGGAACGGGTCGTGCAACATTGAAAGGTCCGGCCTGAAAAAGGCCCTTGCCTCCTCATATGTTGTAATCCCTCTCTGAACCAGAAGGTTGGCAAGCACGGGATCTGTTCCAAGCTCTTGTGCAAGCCGGCGCACGGTAGCCGGATTCCCCGGCTCCTTAACTATCCACTTTCTGCCTATATTATTAGTTTCCATAACACACAAAGATAAGAATTTAATTTTTCCAAAACAACCCCTTAAGGAAGTCGGTCCCCGACTTCCAATTTTTATAGGGATTTTTAGAAAAATATTTTATATTTGTAGTTTGTAACTTTCTGCAAAAAAGATGCAGAAAAACCACTTGAATATTAAAAAATCACACATATATGGAATTGAATTTGAACGAGCAGGAGCTTAACAGACGTAATGCGCTTGTACAGATGAGAGAGTTGGGCATTGAGCCTTACCCTGCAGCAATGTACCCTGTTAATGCAACAACAGAAGACATTAGAGAGAGATACAATCCGGAGGAAGGTAATTTCCAGGAGGTGGCAATTGCCGGACGTATAATGAGCCGCAGAATTATGGGTGCAGCAGCATTCATTGAGCTTATGGATGAGAAAGGCAGAGTTCAGGTATACGTTAAAAGAGATGAGATTTGCCAGGGAGAAGACAAAACCCTTTACAATACTGTATTCAAGAAACTTCTTGACATTGGCGACATTGTAGGTATCAAAGGTTTTGCATTCGTAACCCAGACAGGCCAGAAATCCGTACACGCAAAAGAGCTTACAGTTCTAAGCAAATCACTCAGGGTCCTCCCGATAGTTAAAGAGAAAGACGGTGAGGTATTTGACGCATTCTCAGACCCTGAGCTAAGATACCGCCAGAGATATGTGGACCTTATTGTAAACCCTCAGGTAAGGGAGACATTTATGAAGAGGTCAAAAATAATCTCAACTATGCGCCGTTTCTTTGACGAAAGAGGCTGCCTTGAGGTTGAGACCCCTATCCTTCAGCCAATCCCTGGAGGTGCTACAGCAAGACCATTCATCACACACCACAACACTTTGGATATGCCTCTATATTTGCGTATTGCAAATGAGCTGTATCTGAAACGCCTTATTGTTGGCGGATACAACGGTGTATACGAGTTTGCAAAGAACTTCCGTAACGAGGGTATGGACAGAACCCACAACCCTGAGTTCACCTGTATGGAGATTTACGTAGCATACAAAGACTACAACTGGATGATGGACTTTGTAGAGGAGATGCTCAAGACCGTAGCCCAGGCTGTAAACGGAACTACAAAAGTAAACATTAACGGCACAGAGGTTGATTTTGGCGCCGAGTACAGAAGACTTCCTATGCTTGAGGCAATTAAGGAGTATGCAGGTGTGGATATTGAAGGTATGAGCGAGGCTGAGCTTAGAGAGACCTGCAAGAAACTGCATGTTGAGATAGATGAGAAAATGGGTGAGGGCAAACTTATTGATGCAATCTTTGGTGAGTATTGTGAGAAACACCTTGTTCAGCCAACATTCATTACAGACTACCCTGTTTCAATGTCACCGCTTACCAAACGCCACAGAAGCAAACCGAACCTTACTGAGCGTTTTGAGTTGTTCGTGTGCGGTAAAGAGCTTGCAAACGCATATAGCGAGCTTAACGACCCAATTGACCAGCTTGCACGCTTTGAGGACCAGTTGAAACTTAAAGACAAAGGTGATGATGAGGCAATGTATATTGATATGGACTTTGTACGCGCACTTGAGTACGGTATGCCTCCAACATCAGGTATGGGTATAGGTATAGACCGTCTTACTATGTTTATGACTGGCCAGACAACTATTCAGGATGTTTTGTTCTTCCCTCAAATGAGACCGGAGAGCTATAAATAATCAATTATGAAAAACTTCAGAGAGTGACTCAAAAGACTTGAACTTTCCCCTATTGAGTTGCTCTCTTTAATTTTTGCTCAAACACAAAAAAACTTCAGTGATGAGAATTCTGGAAATTGCTTCTGCACAAAACCCTAAAATAAAAGAGGTTGTATCTTTAATTGAAAAATCCAAAGAGCGCCGTTTACAAGGACTTTTTGTTGTAGAAGGGATACGTGAGGTTACCGCCTGCATCAATAACGGATACACTATAAAATCAGTTTTCTACAACAGCCAGATTGTCACCCCTGAAAAAATGGAGGCACTTTTTCCAGAAGGGCCCGCTGTTCCAAGCTGTTTCTCCCTCACCCCCAATGCATACGCCAAAATAGCCTACAGAGAAAATACTGAGGGGATAGTAGCTGTAGTTGAAGAGAAGAAACTGCAACTGCAGGATATAAAGTTTGGCAAAAAATGGGAGCATCCCCTTGTACTTATAATGGAGAGTGTAGAAAAACCGGGGAACCTTGGAGCTCTTTTGCGCACAGCCGATGCCTGCGGAATTGATGCAGTACTGGTATGTGACCCGTTAACAGACCTTTATAACCCTAACCTCATACGCTACAGCCTTGGCGGCATTTTTACAAATCAGGTGGTAGCATGCTCAAACCAGGAAGCTTACGAGTGGCTGAAGGCAAACGGAATAAATATCTTTACAGCCCAGCTGCAAGACTCCCAGTGGTACTACAACACAGATATGGTATCTCCAACTGCAATAGTAATGGGAACAGAATCTGCCGGACTTACAGATTTCTGGCGCAAAGTCTCAAATGCCAAAATAAGGATTCCAATGCTTGGAGAGCTGGATTCCCTTAACGTATCAGTCTCTGCAGCAGTACTATGCTATGAAGCAGTAAGACAAAGATGCTGCAAATAAGGATTTTCCGCACAAGTCTCCCTTAACGACAAAACAAAAAGCATCATAAATTGTCTTAAAGTAAAAATGTGCTTATGAGACAATTGCTTTGTTATGCCATAATCTTTACCGCAATATACCTTGTCCCTTTCCAGAGCGTAAAGGGACAACAGTCCGATACCATCCCAAGACTCCTTACCCTTGAGGATGCCGCCGCATTGCTCCATAACAACAACAGAGCAATACAGATAGCCCAGGAGGGAATAAAAGGGGCTACAGCAGAAAAGCAGCAGCTGAATGCAACCTGGTACCCTTTTATCAGCGCTTCGGGAGGCTATATCCATACCTCAAACAACATATCTGCAAAGGCCAATCTTGGCAACCTTGCCTCTGATATCATTGGTGAATTTCCTTCGCTTGGGCAACTTCTACCCCAGCTTGAACAGATTATCACAAGCCTTGGCAGCATAACCCTCTCCATCCCTCTGCTGGAACAGAACCTCACCACCATAGACGCCATAGCTGTATGGCCAATTATAACCGGAGGCAAAAGAATCTACGCCTCCCGCATAGGAAACAATCTGGAACAAACTGCAGAGCACCTGTATACAAGTGTTTACAACACCCAAATGGCACTTATGATAAACGCCTATTATACCCTCAAACTAGCCAACCAGGTAGCCCGGATGCAACAGGAAAATCTTCAATATATGGAGAAACTGCACACAAATGCCAGTAGGCTGAAGGAGGAAGGATTCATAAATAAAGCCGAATACCTTGTAGTGCTGGTGGCCAAAGAGGAGGCAACCAGGGAGTTTGAAAGCTCAAAGGAGAATTGCAAAGTGGCACTTATGGCCCTTAATACAATACTGGGAACCAATATTTCCGCACTCCCCTGTTCCCCATTTCTTCTTCCCGACAGCACCAGCAGCATAAACTACAATAACCTGATTCTCACAAACAATGCACAACTGAAAATACTGCATACCCAACAGGAGATAACAGAAAACAGGAAAAAAATTGCCATAGCAGACTATTTCCCCAACATTGCCCTTATAGCAAGACAAAACCTCTACTCACACAATATCCCTTCAAACCTCCTTCCAAGAAGTATGGCAGGAGCCACATTCCAATGGAACATCTTCAACGGACTATACAGGGAAAAAGAGATTCAGAAAACCAACATAACACAAAGGGAACTGCAGCTTGCAACCAAGCAGACCGAAATGGAACTTATAACGGCAGCTTCATCCCTGCAAAGTAAAATGGAAGATGCCAGATACAACATATCAACCCTGAACCTTACTGTAAAACTCACAAAAGAGCTGTTGCGTGAGAGGGAAAAAAGTTTTGCCGAAGGGATGTGCACCTCTACAGAAGTGGTGGATGCCAAAACCGGGCTCCTGAAGGCAGAAACAGCCCTTACCCTGGCCCACTGGCAATACAATGCCTCACTTGCCAACCTCCTTGCACTTTGCTCAAACACAGAACAATTTATAGAAATGCTTTATGAATCAAAACAATAGAATCCTGCTCCACACAATAACTGTAATAATAATTGTTGTTGCAATCATCTCCATATTTGGGATGATACTTTCAAAAGAGTCTCCCCTAATATTGCAGGGAGAAATAGAGTGTACTCAAATAAAAATATCGGGAAAATTATTGGGAAGGGTTGAAAAACTCTACACCAGTGAGGGTGCTCAGGTAAAACAGGGTGATCCGCTCGTTCTGATAAACAGCCCAGAGGCAAATGCCCTTATGTTGAGCGCCTCTGCTATGAAAGATGTTGCCCAATATCAGAACAGGAAAGTTGATGCAGGAGCGCGTGAACAGATAATAGCATCCCTCAAAGAGGCCTGGAATGCAGCCAAAGCAGAGGCTGAGCTTGCTGCAAACACTAACGAAAGAATAGAGAGACTCTATAAAGACAGTGTTGTTACCCTCCAGCGTAAAGAGGAGACCAATGCCCTTGCAAGAGCAGCCCTTGCAGCAGAAGCAGCTACCAAATACCAATATGAGATGGCTCTGGAAGGGGCTCAGACAGAGGATAAAGAGAGTGCAAAAGCAATGGTAACCGCAGCTCAGGGAAACGTGGATGAGGTTAGGGCACTGCTTATGGACAGCACCCTTACAGCCCCTGCAGATGGGGTAATTTCGGAAATCTATCCTACAGAAGGTGAATTGCTTATGCCAGGAACAACAATAATGAACCTGCTGGTTCTGGAAAGCAACTATGTTGTACTGAATATAAGGGAAGACATGTTGCAACAATTCTTGCCTGGAAAAAGATTTACAGGAATGGTTCCTGCATTGGAGAATGCCCGTATCCTCTTTGAGGTCTACTACTCAAGCCCATTGGGAAGTTATGCCACCTGGCAGAGCAGTAAAGAGAACAATTCATATAATCTTGTAACATTTAAGATAAAAGCCAAACCGGTAGAAAAAAACTCAGAAACCTCACAACTTCGCCCTGGAATGAGTGTTATTGTACAATACAAGGAAAAATGAGAATAAGGCCACTTATAGCAGCTGTAATAATACCTCTGTTTTCACTTCTCTTTATGGCAACCATATTTGGGAATGGCAAAATAGAGAATCTCCCTATTGGGGTAGCAGACCGCTCCAATACCCCGCTGTCACAAGAAATCATCCGCACAGTAGACGCTTCCCCCACCCTTAACCTGCAGAAAAAAAACATATACTCCAATGAAGCCCAGGCCAAAGAGGCTATGCAGAATATGGAGATTTACGGTTATTTTGTAATTCCCAATAATTTTACCCAAGAGCTGTACAACGGACATACCCCCACAATCACTTACTATTACCACTATGCACTGCTTGCTGTGGGTGGTGAAGTACAGGGAGCATTTGTAAAAACTCTTGGCCAGATATCAACCTCTTTAATAGACGAATACGGAAAATTTTCCGGAACACCAACCATAAAGGCAGAGTCAATAGCCCTCCCTACAAACGGACTCTTCACCTCAACATACAATTCATCCCTCAACTACGGCACATTCCTCTCATACCCGTTCTTTTTCATATTTTTCCAAATATTCATACTGGTATTCACAGTATACATAATAGGGACAGATATGAAAAAGGTAAGGCTTGTACCATACATATTTATTTTTCTGGCCCAGACACTTCTGGCAAACTTCATATTCTTCAACATAATAGGGATACCTCTCCAGGGGAGTCTCCTAGCTTTGAATATAGCATCAATATTGTTTGTACTCTCCACAATGGCCCTTGGAGTTGCAATCATAGCCCTCATTCCTAAAGTCCCAATTGCAATAAGCATAGCTTCTATGATAGGAGCATTGGGTGCAACCGCATCAGGTGTTACATTTCCGTTGGAAAGTATGTACCCGGCATTCAGAGCCATATTCTCTGTTTTTCCAGTAAGGCATTTTGTTCTGGCAATGCAGGAATCTCTCTACTACAATGCAGGATTCCCATACAGCTGGGAAAATTATGCAGCTATGCTATGTGTAATAGCAGTATCCCTGGCTACAATACCCCTTCTGAAAAGAGCAGCTATGAAAGATAAAGGGCAACCGCTTCCCATTATGTGGGGAGTTGCCCTAGTAATGCTTGGAGGGTCTCTGGGTTACGGTTTCCTATATGGTCTTTTATACCACCCAAATATTGTTACAGATATTCCAATAGCGGTTATAGACAAATCGGAAAGCAAAATCAGCCGGGAATTTATCAGCAACCTGAATGCTACCCAGGGGGTAGAAATTTATGCACAATGCACAGATATACCCCAGGGTGAAAAGCTTATTAAAGAGGGAAAAGTAAAAGGAATTATATTCATACCTGAGGACTTCAACAACCGGATATGGAGCGGGAACCAGTCAAACTTTGCAGTATGGCAAACCACCGAATCCTTCTTATACTACCTTACAATACAGAAAGCAACTGCCTTAACTATGCAGCAGCTGAACAATACCCTCCGCACCGGAACAGTAAAAACCCTGCCACTCCAGCAGCAGCTTGTACTCTCCCAAACCCCTACTTTCAACGCCAACGGGGTAGCCATCTACAACCACACCGGAGGGTACGGATCATATCTGCTCCCTATTGCAATAATTGTCATCATCTTCCAGACTATGCTTATGAGCGGTGGAATCCTTGCAGGCTCCCGCACTTTGCATCCGCTCAGATACCTGCCACCACTTATTGCAGGCTACTTTCTCCTCTCAATCTTCCTTACAGGACTCATCCCGGCAATATTCAACCTTCCAGCCCTTGCCAACCCTCTTGAACTGTATCTGTTTATGTTCCTGTTCATTCTTGCAACAGCTGCATTTACAGGTGCCGTCAGTATCTTCTTCAAAGACCCTGAAGAGGTAATGCTCTATGTCCCATTCTTTTCAGTAGGATTGATATTTCTGTCGGGAACATCATTCCCCCTTACCCAAATTCCCCATTTCTGGCAAATTGTCCACTACTTTTTTCCAACGTCCCCTGCCATTACAGGATATGTGCAGCTTAACTCTATGGGTGGAACACTGCAGAATGCCTTTATCCCAATAATCACCCTTATTGCACAAACTCTCATTTATGGCACAATATTCACCCTTTACACCAGGAAAATTGTACATTTGCACAAATAAGAAATTTGAACAGCAATGGCAAAATATGCACTCATTGGCAATCCTATAGCCCACTCCAAAAGTCCTGCACTATTCAAGGCAGCATACTGCAACAGTATCCATTCATATACCCTGTTGGAGGCCGCTACCTGCAAGGAGGCAATGCAAAGATTTGCCAACGAAGGATTTACAGGAACCAATGTAACCTCACCTTTCAAAGATGAGGTAATGGAATACATATCTTTTCCCGACAGAATTTCCTCTATCCTTTCCAGTGCAAATACTGTTATGATGAAAGAGGGGAAACTCCACAGCTGGAATACAGACTACTACGGAGTAAAGAACAGCATTGCCGAATTTCTCCCAGCCAACAGTAAGGTTTCCAATATGAAAGCCCTTACAATTGGGGCCGGAGGTGCAGGAAAAGCAGCTGCTCTGGCCCTGAAAGATATGGGTTTTGAAGTGTTCTTTGCCAACAGAAGTGCCGGGAAAGCCAAACCTTTTGCAGAAAAAATTGGAGTGGAGTATATCCCATTGGAGAAAATTTCCACCCTGCTGAAGGAAACGTACATTATTGTATACAACCTATCTATCCCCATTGATGCCTTCACAGGTGCTAATCTTAGTGGAAAAATTGTGTTTGAGGCCAACTATGCACACCCCAATTTGGCCGGCAAAGGGGCATCAACATATATAGATGGAAGATATTGGCTTTATAATCAAGCAATTCCAGCATTCAGAATTTTCACAGGTGAAGAACCCGATACTGCAGCTATGAGATGCTGCATGGGTTTGTAGGGCCAAGTGAAAATTATGTGAATAACTTTTAATATTTTTTGCCCCTTAATTGCAAATAATATTGTATTTTTGGATGATAAAAACTTCAAGCTATGTCATTCAACAAGGT
>X130_Alpine_Ibex__coassemble_130_pt1 | contig 11177 bp, 7 predicted proteins | sample X130_Alpine_Ibex__metabat2_high_PE_003 | metagenome-assembled genome bin X130_Alpine_Ibex | reverse complement strand
TTTTTGTAAAAAAATACACGGTTATGAACACAGAATCACTAGAAAAAGGTACTCAAGAGAACAATAATGCTCCAAAAAGAACTCAAATCAGCGAAATTGGCAAAATTGCCCTCCTGAAAAGGCTTTTTGAAGGTACCCCATACAACAATTCTGCGGCACAAATGTTTCAGGGACGTATTCCCGACAAAGCAGGACGCACCAAGGATGTGAACAACTTCCTTACCGTACAAAAGTCTATGCTTGAAGGAATTGACTTTGACCTCACATACACACCTCTCAAACATCTCGGCTACAAGGCTGCATTATTGGCCCTTGGAGGTATCTATGCAAAATGCTACACACCACAAGGATTATCATTCTCTTTGGGCCTTTCTGCCAGATTCTGCGTAGAGGATATTGCCGAGTTCTGGGGTGGTGTGCTTGGAGCCTGCAAAGAGCACAAGATTGAGCAGCTTTCTCTGGATTTGGGAGCCTCAATGACCGGCCTTAACATTGCCATAACAGCTTGTGGCGTGCAGAGCGCAAAAGTTGCCGCTACCGTACCTGCTGTAGACAACACTTGCCTCCTTTGCCTTACCGGTAACGTGGGTGCAGCCTATATGGGATTGCACGTGCTGGAGAGGGAGAAAATTGCCTTCAACAAGATTCCTGCAGAGCGCGCTGCAGAGTATGTACAGCCCGATTTGAGCAAATACAAATACATTTTGAGCCAATACTTGAGCCCAGAAATTAACCCAAAAACTACAGAGCAGTTCAATGAGGCCAAATTGTTCCCGGCTTGGGGAGGATTCATTACCAACGGCCTTGCAGCCACAGTAAAACAACTCTGCGAAGAGCACAATGTGGGAGCCAAAATCTACCTTGGCAAAATTCCTATTGCCTCCCAAACCTTTGCAATGGCAGAAGAACTGAATATGGATGCCATAACCGCGGCCCTCAACGGTGGCGACGACTACAAATTCCTCTTTGCCGTACCGGTACAGGAACACGAACGTTTCCACAAAGAGTTCCCTAACGTAGACATCATAGGCCACCTGTGCAAACCCGAAGCCGGCGCCATGCTTGTTACCCCAGAAGGGGCTGAGATTACTCTTAGGGCACAAGGGTATTAGTTTTGCTTGGGCACATTTTGTCACCCTATTGTGCCTGGGGTCACCTCCACGGGAACAAATTAGCTATATTTCGTGCCCAACAGGGTATCTAGCCCACACTTGGGCACATTTTACCACTTTTTTGTGCCCGAGAACTCCACCATGGGAACGAATTTGCTGTGTTTTGTGCCAACCAGTTCAAAAGAGATTGCGGAATTAAATCCGCAATCTCTTGATTGTATTTTATCTTACCTATCAAAGAATTAATCCCCTCGCTTCCATTTGAGAGCCTTTTCTGTCAAACGGTATTTCTGGCGAGGGTGGTTGGGTTGATTAGGATAAAGCAACTCAATATACCCTTCATCTATCGCAGGATTTAAATAATTACATAGAAATGTTGGCCTATGCTTTAGACCTACGCTATCCATCATCTCTTTCAACGATGACTCATCATTTCTAAAATTAAAAACCAGTAACCTTATGCACTTTTATTTCAACACACCTTGCCAAAAAAAGAAAAAGTTTAAGGTTACCCCTAAACTTTTTCTTTTTACTATAAACTCACCTCGGTCTGAACTTTGGTTTCAAGGTTGTTGTGCTCAAGGAAGTCAATCAGTCCCGGGTTTACATCCACTTTAAATTTGCGCGAGAAAAACTCTACAGAGAGTTTGTTCTCATAGTCAAGTACGTTCAATGAGAGCATCTTCTTGCCTTTGTGCTCCTTAAGCTGTTTCAACAGCTCTTTGCGGAAGGCAGGTGTAATTCTTTTTACCGGAATGTTTATTATAAGTTCCTTTATAAACTCATCTTTTGTGTTGGCAAGGAGGGTCATCTTGCGCATCTTAAGCTCGCACTCCACTGGTGCCGGTTTGCCGTCGGGACCTTTAGAGTCTTCATCCGGTTTGGCAAATCCGAAACGTGGCATAATGGCACATTTGAACATTACAGCCTGATTCTCCTCCAAAAATGGCATAAAGGTCTCATAATCTTTTCCAAACAAGGCAAATTCCACACTTCCTCCAAAATCCTCTACAGTGAATTTCACCCACGGACGGCCGCTCTTCTTGGAAACCATTTTGCTTACAGAAGTAACAAGACCTGCCAGATACAACTCCTTTTTCTGCAAAGAGGCATCAGTTGAGGCCGCTTTTACCATTTCCATTGCATCAGCAAGCTTTGTTTGCGCAAAATGGTCAATTTCAAATTTATAGACATCCAGCGGATGGGCAGAAAGGTACATACCCACCAGCTCCTTCTCCTTTTTCAGGAACTCCAGTTTGTTGTAATCCCTTGGCACAGGAATCTCCGGAGGGGTAGGTTTGAATGCCTCATCATCATCTCCAAACAATGAGTTTCCTCCACTCAGTGAATCACTTTGCAGTTTCTGACCATATCTGCACAGCGCCTCAATAAAAACATCTCCTTTGGAGTTCTCTGCAAAGAACTGTTCTCTGCGTATTTCAGGGAATGAATCAAAAGCACCGGCATAAGCCAATGACTCTATGGTTTTTCTGTTTATGTTTCCGCTGGCAGAAGCCCTCTCTATAAAATCAAATACACCTGTAAACGGTTTGTTTCCCCTGCAGGCAACAATTGAGTCTACAACAGCTCCACCAACACCCTTTACACCAGCCATACCAAAACGGATATCTCCGTTCTTGTTTACAGAGAATGTACGCTCACTCTCGTTTACATCTGGACCAAGCACATTACTCCCTATCCTGCGGCACTCATCCATCAGTTTGGTAATCTCCTCTATGTTGTTGAGGTTCTTGCTCAAGTTGGCCGCCATAAACTCCGCCGGATAATGTGCTTTCATATATCCTGTCTGGTATGCCACCCAAGCATAACAGGTTGCGTGTGATTTATTGAAGGCGTACTGGGCAAATGCTGTCCAGTCTTTCCATATCTTCTCCAAAGTATCCTGCGGATGCCCATTGGCAGCGCCACCCTCCATAAACTTAACCTTAAGCTCCATCATTTTGTCTATGAGCTTTTTACCCATAGCCTTACGGAGCCCGTCTGCCTGACCTTTTGTAAAGTTTGCAAGTTTCTGGGAAAGAAGCATCACCTGCTCCTGATATACGGTTACTCCGTATGTATCCTGCAGGATGCTCTCCATTTCCGGAAGGTCATATTCTATTGCCTGTTCTCCCTTTTTACGGGCTACAAAGTCTGGGATGTAGTCCATCGGACCCGGGCGGTAAAGGGCATTCATTGCAATAAGGTCTTCAAAACGGCTTGGCTGGAGTTCTCTCAACCATTTCTGCATTCCTGGAGACTCAAACTGGAACACCGCTACTGTGTCTCCCCTGCCAAACAGTTCAAAGGTCTTTTTGTCATCTATAGGAATAGCCTCTATATCTATCTCTATACCTTTAGATTTCTTTACGTTGTTTACCGCCTCCTTAAGGATGGAAAGGGTACGCAAACCAAGGAAGTCCATTTTAAGCATTCCCACATCCTCTATAAATGATCCCTCATACTGGGACACCCACATATCTTGCCCTGTCTCCTTATCTTTTGCTATACAGATTGGAATATGCTCTGTAAGATTGTCTCTACCAATAATTATTGCACAGGCGTGCACTCCTGTATTTCTCACTGTTCCTTCCAGTTTCTGCGCATACTCCAAAGTATCTTTCACCCCAGGAATATCTGAGTTCTCGTATGCCTCTTTCATTTCGGGAACAAGTTTCACACAGTTCTCTACAGTTACCTTTACTTTCTTGGTCTTCTCTTTTACCTCTCCGTTCTCATCTGTATATTTCTCCACTGCTTCAGGGAAACTATCGGGAACAAGTTTGGCTAACCTGTCACTCTCAGGAAGGGGAACCTGCTGGATACGGGCTACATCTTTTATGGCACTTTTGGTGGCCATTGTACCAAAGGTTACCACGTGGGATACGTGGTCTTTTCCATATTTTTCTTCTACATACTGCAGAACTTTTCCTCGGCCGTCATCATCAAAGTCCACGTCTATATCGGGCATTGAAATACGGCCCGGGTTAAGGAAACGCTCAAACAGCAAATCATATTTGATTGGGTCCAAGTTGGTAATCCCCAGGCAGTATGCCACTACTGAGCCGGCCGCCGAACCACGTCCGGGGCCTACCCATACACCTATGTTGCGGGCCGCCGCTATGAAATCCTGCACAATGAGGAAGTAATCCGGGAATCCCATTTTCTTAATGGTGGCAAGCTCAAAGTCTATGCGCTCGCGGCACTCATCGGTAATGGTTTTGTATTTTTTCTCCGCTCCCTTGTATACCAGGTGGCGGAGATATTCGTTACTGTCGGGAAACTCATCAGGAATTGGGAATACCGGCAATACGTGATCTCTGTCTATCTTGTATTTCTCCACTTTCTCCACAATCTCCAGGGTATTCTCTATCACCTCAGGGTGCTCCGGGAACAGGGCTCTCATCTCCTCCTCCGTTTTTAGATACTCCTGCTGGGTATATCTCATACGGTTAGGATCATCATAGTTGGCATTTGTGGTAAGGCAGATAAGGCGGTCGTGGGCAGGGCCATCCTCCTTGCGGGCAAAGTGGGCATCATTTGTTGCAACCACCTTTATACCAAGGCGTTCGCCCATTTTAAAGATTTCTGCATTTGCCATCTCCTGCAAATCTGCCACCTCTGTGGTCATACCGGGGATCTCTGTGCGGTGCAACTGTACCTCAAGGTAGTAATCCTCCCCAAACAGGTTCTTGTACCATAGGGCGGTCTCTTCTGCCGCCTCCAGTTTTCCGGTATTTATGTATTTTGGTATCTCTCCTCCCAAGCAGGCTGAGCAGCAGATAAGGTTTTCGTGGTACTTCTCCAGTATCTCACGGTTTATTTTTGGTCTGTAGTAAAATCCCTCAGTCCAGCCTGTGGAGACTATTTTTACAAGATTGTAGTACCCCTGCAGATTTTTGGCAAGCAGTATAAGGTGGTATGCTCCCTGGTCTTCCTTTCCCCTTTTGTTGAATCGTCCCTCCGGGTTCACATACACCTCACACCCAATAATTGGCTTTACATCCGGGAAATCCTTTGCCACCTTAAGGAACTCCTTTACACCAAACATATTGCCGTGGTCTGTAATGGCCAATGCCGGCTGATTGTCTTCAGCGGCCTTTTTAAAATGCGCCTTTATACTTGCCTGACCATCCAAAATGGAATAATATGTATGTACGTGTAAATGAGCAAATGCCATAATCTTAAGGTGTTATTTGGAGTTTGTGTGAACTACAAATATACAAAATAAAGCGGTTTGCTCCCTTACTTTTTAAACCCTATCTTCGCCCTGTTTTTTCCTGCGTCTGTATCTTTCTGTTTTGCCGCCAATTGCGACAAGACAAGATATATGTCATCCAATTCTTTCTGCATATCTTCAGACAAATCATTCACCGCATCTGCATTATCCCTGCACAACTGTTCTATGAGCTTCAGTCTCTCTTTAAATTCGGCCAATTCAGATGATGCTGCTGATACTGCAGATACATAATTGCGCATTGTTACAAAGGCCCGCATAATGGAGATATTAACTTGGATAGCTGTACTTGATTTAAGTACGCTACTAAGCATTGCAACTCCTTGCTCTGTAAATACGAGCGGAGCATATTTATGCAACTGTTTTTGCCATAAAAGTAAGAGTGTTATTAAAGAAAGTATTCCTGATAAAGAAAAAGTTGAACGGAGAGATAAAGAATTTTCTTTTTTTTAGAAAATTTACCCTGTGAAAGTGGCCGGCATATAAAGAGCGAGGCACAAAAGGGTAAATATACTCTTTTGTGCCTCGCTATATTTGTCGGGAAGAAGATTATACCAACGGTGTACCTGTCATACATGCAGGCTGCTCAATGCCCATAAGTTTAAGGATTGTAGGGGCAATGTCTGCAAGGATACCGTTTTTAACCTCTTTTACATCGTTGTCTACAACAATGAAAGGAACCGGGTTAAGTGAGTGTGCGGTATTAGGGGTTCCGTCTGCATTTACAGCGTTATCGGCATTACCGTGGTCTGCTGTAATAAGTACGGTATAACCGTTTGCAACAGCAGAGTCTACAACCTCTTTAACCAAACCGTCAATTGTGGTAACTGCCTGTTTAATTGCCTCGTAGACTCCTGTATGGCCTACCATATCACCGTTTGCAAAGTTAAGGATTACAAGATCCTCTTTCTGAGTGTCAAGAACCTTAATTAGCTCAGATGCCACCTCTGGAGCACTCATCTCAGGCTTAAGGTCGTATGTGGCAACTTTAGGTGAGTTTACCAATACACGGTCTTCGTTTTCAAACGCAGCCTCACGTCCGCCAGAGAAGAAGAATGTAACGTGAGCATATTTCTCAGTCTCAGCAATTCTCAACTGGTTCTTGCCAGCTTTAGCAACCACCTCACCAAGAGTCTCTTGAACATTCTCTTTGTCAAACAGAATGTGAACGCCAGTGAATTTGTCATCATATGGAGTTAGACAACAGTAGTACAAAGGAAGAGTTTTCATACCCATCTCCGGCATATCCTCCTGTGTAAGTACACTGGTAATCTCACGTGCACGGTCATTACGGAAGTTGAAGAATACAATTGCATCGTCTGCAGAGATGTTTGCAGTACCCTCAACTTTAATAGGTTTGATGAACTCATCAGTAACACCTGCCTCGTATGAAGCCTCAACAGCTGCTGCAGGAGAAGAAACAACCTCACCCTCACCGTTTACAAGAAGATCATAAGCAACTTTAACACGGTCCCATCTCTTGTCGCGGTCCATAGCGTAGAAACGGCCAATTACAGAAGCAACTTTACCTGTAGATTTTGCCATATGAGCCTCCAACTGCTCCACAAAGCCTTTACCGCTCTTAGGATCGGTATCACGGCCATCCATAAAGCAATGAACATATACTTTATCCAAACCGTACTCTTTAGCTACATCAAGGAATGCAAAAAGCTGCTCAATTGAGCTGTGAACACCGCCATTTGAAAGCAAACCCATAAAGTGCAATGCTTTGCCGCTCTCTTTTGCATAATCATAAACAGCCTTAACCTCTTTATTCTCCAAAAGAGTCCTGTTCTGGCAAGCCTTGTTGATTTTCACAAGGTCCTGGTAAACAACTCTACCGGCACCAATATTCAAGTGACCAACCTCTGAGTTACCCATCTGACCCTCTGGAAGGCCCACATCCTCACCACTTGCAGAAAGCTGCGAAGTTGGATATTTTGCCATTAGGGCATCAATATTAGGCTGTCCTGCTGTGTAGATTGCATTGGTAGAATCGTTTTTTCCAATTCCCCAACCATCAAGAATCATTAAAAGTACTTTTTTGTCCATTTTATTTCGTAGTTTTGTTATTCAATATACACACGTCTGTACTGCAAATTTGCAGCCAAGCGGCGGCAAAGTTAATCATTATGAGAGAAAAAAGAAAGAAAACCACAGCTACCAAAAAGAGACATACCCAAAGGCATCAGAGAAGTACTAAAAAGAAAATTATAGAGATGGTGGAAGGTACAGTGCAAATGACCAGAGAGGGTTTTGGATTTGTTATTGTTCCCGACAGAGAAGATGATGTGTACATCCCACAAAACCGCATGTTGCACGCCCTGAACGGAGATTACGTAAAGGTTGCTGTAACAAAGAAGAAAGATGCAAAACACAGTATGGAGGGGGAGATTGTAGCTATTTTGGAGAGAAGCAAGAAACCTTTCATTGGAATTCTGCAGATTATGGGAGAGCACGGATGGGTAATAGTAGAGAGCAGGGTTATGCCATACGACATCAGGGTTCCTCTTGATGGTATTGATGAGGATGCCCATTGGAAGAAGGTTGCAGTTCAGGTAGTGGAGTGGCCTATGCATACAGATTCCCCTGTGGGGAAGATTATTGATATTCTTGGAGAACCCGGAGAAAACGAAACCGAGATGCACGCCATTCTTGCTGAGTTTGGCTTACCATACAAGTTTGAGTCGGAAGTTGAAGAGGCTGCCGCAAAAATTCCTGTAAAAATAGAAGAGAGAGAGATAAAGCGCCGCAGGGATATGCGCTCTGTTCTCACTTTCACAATAGACCCGGCAGATGCCAAAGACTTTGATGATGCCATTTCATTTGAGGAACTTCCAAACGGGAACTATGAAGTAGGTATTCATATTGCAGATGTTACCCATTATGTAAAACCGCACGACATCATAGACAAAGAGGCCTTTGAAAGGGGAACTTCCGTTTACCTTGTAGACAGGACTGTTCCAATGTTGCCGGAGGCTCTTTCAAACAACCTGTGTTCATTAAGGCCAAATGAAGAAAAACTCACATACTCAGCAGTATTTGAGATTTCACCTAAAGCAAAGGTTCTTAAAAGATGGTTTGGCCGCACAATAATCATTTCAGACAGAAGATACTCATACCAGCAGGCCCAGGAAATAATAGAAACCCAAGGAGACTACACACTCAAATATCTTGGGGAGATGGGCAGCGGCGTGGAAACAAAAAGCATAAAAGTCTCTTCCAGACGAAGAAAAGGGGAAACCTACTCAGACAAGGAGGTGGCACAAGCTGTACTTATACTGCACTCCCTTGCCGGAAAACTGCGTGAAGCCCGTTTCCAGAGCGGTTCAATAAGCTTTGAACGCCCAGAGATGAAAGTGATAGTGGATCCGGCAGGAAAACCAATAGATGTAATACAAAGGATTACCCAGGAGGCAAACTGGCTTATTGAAGAATTTATGCTCCTTGCAAATAAAGAGGTGGCAACCTGTGTTACAAAAGGGCTGCGCCTGAAAGAGCCTACATTCGTATACCGTATTCACGATGAACCCGATTTTGACAAAGTGAAGAATCTGAAAGATTTTGTAAAGCACTTTGGATATCAGATGGGTTCAATAGATAATTCAAGGGATATAGCAAAAGAGCTTAACCTGTTGCTTGACAAAGTAAAAGGGAAACCGGAGTGTGGTGCAATTGAGATTATTGCCCTCCGCTCTATGGCCCGCGCAAAATACTCTACAGACAATGTAGGACATTATGGATTGGGATTTGATTATTATACACACTTTACCTCCCCAATCAGACGATATCCAGATATGATGGTCCACCGCCTTTTGGACCACTACCTCAACAAAGGTAAAAATGAAGAGAAGTTGCGCTACGAAGAACTTTGCAAGCACTCATCTATGCGTGAACACCTTGCCAGTGAGGCTGAAAGAAGCAGTATAAAATACAAACTTGCAGAGTTTATGCAGGATAAGGTTGGGCAGGAATTTGAAGGTTCCGTTTCAGGCATTACAGAATGGGGAATGTACGTGGAGATTGAACCAACAAAAGTTGAGGGAATGGTTATGCTACGTGAAATCAAGGAGGATTTCTTCATCTATGATGAAAAGAACTACTGCCTCATTGGAAAAGCCACACGCAAGAAATTTACCCTTGGCGACAAAGTCCGCATTAAGGTATCAAAAACCAATCTGGAACAAAGGCTTATTGATTACACACTAATTTGGGACCCCGAGTGGAACAAGAAATCTTCCAGGAAAGGGGCAGTCAGAAAGAAATAGATTAAAAGGCCCACTACAAATCAATGTAGCGGGCCTTTTTCTGTCGGGAAGAAATTATAGCCTCTCCAGTTTTACTGTAAAGTGCCTCATAAGTTCTGTTTCCCATATAATCTTAACTCCGCGTTTGATTTCATTGCGGCGGTCATATACATTTTTCAGGGCCACTGCAATTACATCCATATGGTTGTTGGTGTATACTCTGCGGGCAATGCAGAGGCGGAGAAGGTCAAGGCCGCCAAAGCGGTTCTCACGGGTTACAGGGTCTCTGTCTGCAAGGATATATCCAATTTCACACCCACGGATACCAGCCTCAAGATAGAGCTCAATTGCAAGTGTTTGGGCAGGGAATTCCTCTTTAGGGATATTTGAAAGCACTCTGTCTGCATCTACAAATATTTCGTGCCCTCCTACAGGCCTCTGATATGGAATTCCAAACTCATCAAGGCGGGCTGCAAGATATTGCACCTGACGGATACGGGTTTCAATATTGTCGAGTTCCGTATTCTCATCCAAACCCACTGCCAGCGCCGCCATATCACGCCCGTTCATTCCACCATATGTAAGGTACCCTTCAAATGGAATGCAGAAACGTTTTGCCCCTTCATACCAATCTTCGTGGCGGGTAGCAATAAAACCTCCCATATTTACAAGGCCATCTTTCTTGGATGACATTGTCATACCATCCGCATAAGAGAACATCTCCTTTACAATCTCCTTTATAGACTTGTCTGCATATCCCTCTTCGCGAACCTTAATAAAATAGGCATTCTCTACAAAACGGGCAGAATCATATACCACACGCTTGCCATATTTGTCTGCTATTTCCCTCACCTTGCAGAGGTTTTCCATTGAAACAGGCTGTCCTCCTGCCGTATTATTGGTAATGGTTACAATAATGAAAGGTATCTTGTCTGCACTTTCTGCAAGGGCTTTCTCCAATTTTGCCGGATCAACATTTCCTTTAAAAGGAATCTCCAATTGGGTGTCTTTTGCCTCATCTATCGTGCAGTCCAAGGCTACCGCCTTACGGCTCTCAATATGTCCTTTTGTGGTATCAAAATGGGAGTTTCCAGGGATAATATCACCAGCCTTAACCAAATGGCTGAAAAGGACATTTTCCGCAGCCCTTCCCTGATGTGTGGGTATTACATATTCATAACCTGTAAGACGGGTTATTGTCTCTTTAAGCTGAAAGAATGACGATGAGCCTGCATAACTTTCATCTCCCGTCATCATTGCCGCCCACTGGCGGTCGCTCATAGCTCCGGTTCCTGAGTCTGTAAGGCAATCTATGTAAACCTGCTCCGATTTAAGCTGAAAAAGGTTATAGCTTGCCTCTTTAATCCACTGTTCTCTCTCTGCTCTGGTACTCTTCCTTATAGGTTCAACCATCTTTATCTTCCAAGATTCTGCAAAAGGTAGTTCCATAATACAAATTTTTAATCGGTTTTACACATTTATATTAAAAATGTTACAAAATACAGAATTTTGCTTAAAAATACAAATAACCGCCTTTGCACAATCCATGGCGGAGCCGCCGCCAATGGCGATGAGCGCATT
>X130_Alpine_Ibex__coassemble_128_pt1 | contig 11274 bp, 9 predicted proteins | sample X130_Alpine_Ibex__metabat2_high_PE_003 | metagenome-assembled genome bin X130_Alpine_Ibex | reverse complement strand
CAACAATTGAAAACACAACACCTCTATAAAAAATGCCCGCCTTAGTATAAAGAATTCGGAACTGGACCTTAAATTATCACAACAGAATCTGTACAAAGATATCCAGCAGGCTTACAACAATGCCCGTTCGAGTTTTGAAAAAATGAATGCAGCAGGGCAAAATATGGAATCTGCCAAAGAATCGTTCAAGTATACACAGGAGAAATTCAATGCCGGTATGCTTGGAGGTACAGATTATACAGTAGCCAAGGCTAATCTATTTAAAGCTGAATCGGAATACCTTCAGAGCAAATATCAATATATATTCAATCTTAAGGTTCTGGATTATTACAACAATACCCCTTTAACGCTGTAGAATTATGGGAAAGAAGAAAAATACCAGGAAATATATACTTATTGCCGCTGTGGTAGTTATTGTATTGCTTATAATTGTTGCAAAAAATAAAAATGGCAAGGGCATTGAGGTTACACTTGAGGCCCCTGTGGTTGGAACAATAGTTGAATCCATCCCTGCAAACGGTAAAATCCAGCCTGTAACGGAGGTTAAGATAAGCCCTGATGTTTCGGGTGAGATTATAAAACTGAACTTCCAGGAGGGGGATGCTGTAAAAAAGGGAGACCTTATAATACAGATAAAACAAGATGTATATATCTCTGCAAGAGAAAGGGCTGAGGCATCACTTAATGCGGCAAAATCCCAATATCTGCAGCAGGAGGCCCAACTTAAACAGATTGAGCTTACACATAACCGCAACGAACTTCTTTTTGGGAAAAAGACAATTTCACAAGCTGATTATGAAAAGTCACTTGCAGAATATCAGATTGCACAAAGCCAGCTTAAGGCGGCAGAATATAATGTGAAGAGTGCACAGGCCAGTTTGAAAGAGGCTCAGGAAAATCTTGTAAAGACCAATATATATGCCCCTATGGATGGTACAATCTCAAAATTGAGCGTTGAAATTGGAGAGCGTGTTGTAGGTACCAGCCAGATGGCAGGAACAGAGATGTTGAGGATTGCAGACCTTAGCCAGATGGAGGTACTTGTAGATGTAAACGAAATAGATATAATCCGTCTTGCAGCAAAAGATACAGCCATAATAGAGGTGGATGCATACCCTAACAGAAAATTCATGGGAGTTGTAACCCACGTGGCCAATTCTTCCAAAAATTCCGGCACAGCTACTGCAGACCAGGTAACCAATTTTGAGGTTAAAGTACTTATTCTCCCTGAATCTTATTCAGACCTGCTTGTTGCAAATACTATCCCTTTCAGACCTGGAATGAGTGCATCCGTATCTATACAGACAGAGAAAAAAGATAATATCCTTATGGTTCCCCTACAGGCCATAACCACAAGAAAAGGACTTCTGGACTCCCTTGAAACCCAGCAGAATATTCTGCAGCAGGTTTTTGTATACAACAAGGAGAAGGGTTGTGTGGAGGTTGTTGAAGTGGAAACCGGCATTCAGGATATGTCAAATATAGAGATTACTGCAGGTCTTCCTGCTAATTGCAAAATAGTTACAGCACCTTATAATGCCATTAGCAAAGAGCTTGCAAACGGCTCTGCGGTAACAGTTAAAGAATAAAAGCACACACAAATTATATGAGCAGATATATACTCCTTTTGGAAACTGCAACAGACTCCTGTTCTGTTGCTCTGGCAGACAATTCCACAATTATTGCAGAAAAATACATAAACCAGCCTAAGGCACACGCATCAATGCTTGCAAGATATATAAGTGATATCCTGGAAGAGAATAATCTTAAAATGGATGATTGCAGTGCTGTGGCAGTAAGTAAGGGTCCCGGTTCATACACCGGATTGAGAGTTGGAGTTTCCTGTGCAAAAGGGTTGTGCTACGGCGCCTCAAAACCCCTTATTTCGGTATGCACATTAGCCACAATTGCACAAATGGCCATAGACAACAAACTCTTCACAGGAGAGGGAGATTTTACTATTGTCCCGATGATTGATGCCCGCAGAATGGAGGTATATACTGCAAACTTCAATTCCAAAGGGGAACAGCTTACCCCAGTAGAGGCAAAAATCCTTGATGAAACCAGCTATGCCGCAGAACTTGCTGCAGGCCCCGTATTGTTTACTGGAAACGGAGCAGAAAAATTCAAAGACCTCGTAGGGAATAATCCGAATGCATATTTTGCCCCCCAGCAGCCACACGCAAGCGGAATGAGAATCATTGCTGCAAACAAACTGGAAAAGGGTGAATTTGAAGACAATGCCTACTTTGAGCCGTTTTATCTTAAAGATTTTGTGGCAGGCAAACCTAAGAAACTGCTTTAAGATACATAAGAGATACAAAAAAACAGCAGAGCCGTTTGGTTCTGCTGTTTTTTATACCTGTAATTATATCAAACTATTTGATAGCTTTGCGTACAGCCTCCTCAATCTTAGCTTTTGAGAAAAGATTCTGGCTTGCAATTATATCACCTTGTTTGTTGAATACAAAGATTGAAGGGATTGTTGCCACATTATAGCTTGCCACTGCAATGGATGCAGCGCCTCTACCGTCACATACACTTATCCAAGGCATGTTCTGCTCTTTAACGGTTGTAGCCCACGCTGTTTTGTCTGTATCAATGCTAACCTGATAAATCTCCAGACCAGCAGATTTATATTTGTTGTATACTTCCAACAACTCATAGTTGAACATTTTCTGGTTTGCATCTGCAACTGTCCAGAACATAAGGATAAATGGTTTGCCCTCCAATGATGAAAGCTCCACATTCTTTGCATTGATATCGGGAAGAGAGATATTAGGGAATGAAGCCTCTGGGGCATTTGAAATTCTCTCTGCAAGCATTTTGTAGTCCTGTGCTGCTTTAATCTGCTCCTGCAATGATTTTACATATACAGAGTTAGGATATACGGTAACCAATGAATCGTGTACCCTCTGGAAAAGCAGGTGGTCATTCTCACCGCCAAAAACAGGCAAGTCAGGCATCAAAGACTGGTGCAAAGCCTGAACATTTGCAATTGAATACGGGTTCTGCATAATGCTCTTAATGATATCCTGTTTGTATTTCACATACAATTTTGCCTTATCAAGCACAGATGACAAAGACTCAAAAGATGCTATTACCTCTGAAAGTTTCTCATCATATTTCTGTAGCAGTTCAGAATCGTGTGAACCTGTGATTTTCACATCCTTGCCAAGTGTATCTGTAGTAACGGTAACCTGGTCTCCAGCTTTAAGGACCAAAGAGGCCAATTTTTTACCATTGTATGCCAAATAGTAGAAATTAGGATTCTCATCCTGCATAACCACCTCACCCTTAAGGGCGCCTTTGCTGTCTGTTCTAAGGGTATCAGCCAATTTCATCTGATTTACAGACAACTGGAAAAGCATAATCTGTTTGCTGTCTGCACCGTCAATCTGTGCGTTAACAACAGCTGTATTGTTCTTTGAGCATGATACCGCAAGAAGAGCGGCCAAACCCATTACAAATATTCTTTTCATAATTCTTAAAGTGTAGAAAAAGCTTTTGAAATACTCTCTGCTATAGCAACAAACTCCTCCCTCTGGAGAGCAAGTTTCTCTTTTCTGAAATCAAGATCCTGCTCACTGTTAAGCGGCACAAGGTGGATATGTGCGTGAGGCACCTCCATTCCCAATACAGCAACACCAACTCTCTTGCTTGGAACGGCAATATCAATGGCCTTTGCAACCTTGTTTGCAAAATTCCACAAGCCGGTGTAAGTCTCTGCAGGAAGATTGAAAATATAATCCTCCTCCAATTTTGGGATTACCAATGTATGCCCTTTTGCCAAAGGATTTATATCCAAAAAAGCATAATAATTCTCATCCTCCGCAACCTTGTACGAAGGAATCTCTCCATTTACAATTCTGGTGAAGATTGATGCCATACTCTTATTAGATTGAAATGTCTACAATTTCAAATTTCACAATGCCGCTTGGAACATTCACCTCTACAATTTCACCCTTTTTCTTACCAATAAGTGCTTTTCCTATAGGGGTTTGTGCAGCCAGTTTCCCCTCTTTAAGGTTGGCCTCACTCTCTCCTACAATTGTATACTCCATAACAGCGCCATTTGCAAGGTTCTTAATCTTAACCTTGTTCAACAGCTGCACCTGATCTGTATTGATTTTAGACTCATCAATAACACGTGCATTTGCAATTATATCCTGCAACTGCGAAATTTTCAACTCCAACAAACCCTGGGCCTCTCTTGCTGCATCATACTCAGCATTCTCAGACAAATCACCCTTGTCTCTGGCCTCGGCAATAGCCTTTGAAATGGCAGGTCTCTCAACAGAAATCATATGGGCTAACTCAGCCTTCACTTTCTCCAGACCTTCTTCTGTAAAATAATGTACTTTACCTGACATAATTATATAAAATTAAAAAGAATCCCGATGAATTCGGGACCCTTCCTCTTTTGCAAAGATAATATAAATAATTCTTATTTACACTAATATTCCTTGAACTTTGGGTTAAGGATTTCTGAAAACAGAACCATATCCTTAGGATTATCCTTTAACCTTTCCTTCAAGCCCTTACGAGGTTCTTCTTTATTGGGTTCCCCCTCTTCTACTGCCTCAAACTCCTCTTCCGGCAACTCCTGCGGAACAATGTCAACTGGAACTTCAACCTCTTTTACTTCTTCCTCCTGCTGCGGTTCTTTCCCAAGAATCAGGTTGAACATCTCCTCCAGCTCATCATGCCGCTCCTGTTGGGGATCAGGCTCCCGTACCTGATTCTGCTGATTGTCCACCGGTTCCTCGTCGGGAAGAATATCCGCAACCTCCCCTTTCCTCTTCTTCCTTTTCCTCTCAACCAATGCCGAAATTAAAGGAATCAGGAATGTCAGAAGGGCCATAAGGATACCCATAATGTCTGAATCCAGTGTAAACATCCTTTATCTGAGTTTTTTAACAATCTTGTCTCCCAAAAGGTTCTGTGCAAAATCCTTGTCTTTCTGAAGCTGCTCTTTCAGAGCCTCAAGGGAAGGGAATTTCTGCTCAGCCCTAATGCTCCCCACAAACTCAACTTTTATATCAAGGCCATAAATGTCCTCATTAAAATTGAGAATATGGGTCTCTATTGTCCTCTCATTGCTCTCCCCTACAGTTGGGCGTGTTCCAATATTGCAAATTCCAATATACACCTTTCCCAATACCTCCACGTAAACGCTGTATACACCATCTGCAGGAATCATTTTCAACGGCTCATAAAGTTTCATATTGGCGGTTGGGAAACCAATGGTTCTCCCCACTTTCTGCCCCGAAACCACCACACCTTTAAGGCCATACCTGTAGCCAAGGAAATCATTAGCCTTCTCCACATCTCCAGCCTGCAAAAGGTTCCTTATTTTGGTGGAACTTATAATATTGTCATCCTGAACGAACTCACTTACCTTAACTACCCGTATTCCCACCTGGGCAGCAATCTCCATCATCTCCTCGTGAGAGACTTTGTCGTGCCCGAAACGGTGGTCATAACCTATAATAAGGGTTGAAACCCCATATTTTTCTTTAAGGTAATCATTCAAGAATTCACGTGTTGTATTGCGGCTGAACTCCTTGCAGAAAGGTATAGTGATGAACTTGTTCACCCCTATACCCTTTACAAGAGCCTTCTTCTCCTCAAGCGATGTAAGCAGACGCAAACTGTAAGCCTGCTGCTGCAAAACATTACGCGGATGAGGCCAGAAAGTTATAACCGCACTTTTCTTTCCCTCCTCAGCTGCTATTTCGCACAGAAGGGAAAGAACTTTCTTGTGTCCTTTATGTACTCCGTCAAAAAATCCTGTAGCTGCTACAACCATCTTACCAACTCAAAATCTTGTCTGTGTGGAAGCTGTTTGTTCTTTGCATACATTCTCAATGCACACTGGTATGCACCGGTCTTGTCTGGAACAATCTTGCATTTGTAAGTTGCAACACCATCCTTGCACTCAGCAACCTTGTACTCAAAAATCTCTTTAATGCACAACTTGCCTTTCTTGTTAGGCTCTGAAAGAACAAGCTCAAGACCCAAATCCTGCGGATCAATCTCACCCACAGAAAGGGTAATCTCTGCATTGTACTCATTGTTCAACAACAATGCTCCCGACAAATTATCAACATTTGAAGCAGAAAGTACCTCAATCATAGGCCACTCCCTTCTCATTTTCTTCTTCCACTCTGCAAGAGATTTAGCCATAGCATAATCCTCAGCTACAACTTTAGAAGCTCTCTCTGCCAATGGCAAGTAGTATTTTCTAAGGTAATCCTCCATCATTCTGTTAGTTGTAAAGTTGCAAGCTACCTCAGCAACACAATTCTTGATGGTCTCAATCCAAGGGCTTGAGATACCTTTCTCATTTTTATCGTAATACATTGGAGCAATCTCACCCTCAATGATATTGTAGATTGTAGCTGCATCAAGCTCATCCTGGAATCCCTGGTTATCGTAAGATCTCTCCATAGGAAGCATCCAGCCTGCGCCCTCCTTGTAACCTTCAACCCACCATCCGTCAAGAACAGAGAAGTGCATAACACCGTTCATTACAGCTTTCTCTCCAGATGTACCTGAAGCCTCAAGAGGTCTTGTAGGGGTATTCATCCATATATCAACACCCTGAACAAGGTGTTTTGCAATGGTAATGTCATAGTTAGGGACAAATACAATCTTACCAATGAACTGAGGCATTTTTGAAACCTCAACAATGTGTTTGATAAGATCCTGACCAGGTTTGTCAGCAGGGTGAGCCTTACCGGCAAACAAGAACTGTACAGGATGCTCAGGATTGTTTACAATCTCGTTAAGTCTGTCCAAGTTTCTGAACAACAGATGAGCTCTCTTATATGTAGCAAAACGTCTTGCAAAACCAATTGTAAGGATATCATCCCTTAGAGTCTCTTTAATCTTAACAATCTGTGCAGGAGAGTAGTGGTTTGCAGCAGAAGGATTGGAGATAACCTCTTTAACTTTTGCAATAAGTTTTGATTTCAATGCAGTTCTGATTCCCCAGATAGTCTCATCAGCAACTTTTCTGATGCCGTTGAAACAGCTCTTGTCATAGTGGTGAGTTTTGAACTCCTCGCCAAACACCTCTGCGTGAACCTCTTTCCACTCTGGAGCTGTCCAAGTTGGATAGTGAACACCATTGGTAACATAGCTTACGTGAAGCTCCTCTGGAAGATAGCCTGGCCACAAGTTGCCAAGAATATCCTGGCTCACTTTACCGTGCAACCAGCTTACACCGTTAACCTCCTGGCTCAAGTTTGCAGCAAGATTACTCATAGAGAATTTCTCTCCGTTGTTATATGGGTCAATCTTACCAAGAGCCATTAGAGCTGTCCAATCTATGTTAAGTCTGCCAGGGTAATGAGAAATATATCTTCTAAGCATATCCTCAGAGAATGCATCGTGTCCTGCAGCTACTGGAGTATGGGTAGTATATAGAGAAGAAGCCCTTACAACTTCCAAAGCCTCACTATATGAAAGACCTTTGTCCTGTACATACTCTCTCAATCTCTCAAGACCAATAAATGCTGCATGACCCTCATTACAGTGGTAAACCTGTGAATCAATACCCAAAGCTCTCAATGCTCTGATACCGCCAATACCCAATAGAAGCTCCTGTTTCAAACGGTTCTCCCAGTCACCGCCATAAAGCTGGTGGGTAACACATCTGTCCTCTGGAAGGTTCTGGTCAATATCTGAATCCAAAAGGTAAAGGTCAATTCTACCTACAGCCACTTTCCATACTCTAGCGTAAATGTTTCTGCCAGGGAATGCTACTGAAACTGTAATCCAGTTACCGTTCTCATCCATTACAGGAGTAGCAGGGGTTTTTGTGAAATCCTGCGGATCATATGTTGCAACCTGCTCACCCTGTGCAGAAAGCTGCTGTGTAAAGTATCCGTATTTGTATAGGAAACCAACAGCATTCATATTTACGTTCATATCACTTGCCTCTTTCAAGTAGTCACCTGCAAGGATACCCAAACCACCTGAGTAGATTTTAAGTGATGTATCCAAACCGTACTCCATACAGAAGTAAGAGATCTGAGGAGTCTGGGTTGCACTCTTAGCCTCCATATATTTCTCAAAATTGCTGTATACATCGTTCAATTTTGCAATGAAAGCCTCATCTGCAGCAAGCTCCTTATATCTCTTAAGGTCTACCATATCAAGCATTGCAATAGGATTGCCGTTTGCAATCTGCCACCTTTCTGCATCAACCATCTTGAACAGGTCAATTGCATCCTGGTTCCAGCACCACCACAAGTTCTTTGAAATGGTATCCAAGTGTTTAAGTTTTGTTGGAAGATCTTTATTGATCAATAGAGTTCTCCACTCTGGAGAATTTACTTTAAATTTCTGATATGACATATTTTGTATTTCTTTAAATTGTGGGAACGCACCATTTCTCTCTACCACTTTTCCTAGAGCTGTTGAATATGCCTCCACATAATATTTTACATTGTTTTCCCAAAGGGCAATCTTGGAAACCTCCTGTGCATTTTCTCTGTAGGCATCAAGCTTCTGCTCATCAAGGGCTGCAATCTCCATAATTCTTGCAATAACGCCCTCCACCACTGCATCATAATTGGAATCGTTCCTCTCAACTACCTCTATACCAGGATGCTCTGCCTTGAAATAATCCTTAACCCATAGGCCAAATCCTGCCAAAGTTGTTGTTACGGTAGGTACCTTGAATGCCAAAGACTCAAGCGGTGTATATCCCCAAGGCTCATAATAAGACGGGAATACAGTAAGGTCCATACCAATAAGAAGATCGTAGTATTTCAAATTGAAAATACCATCGTTGCCATTAAGGTAGCTTGGTACAAATACAACACCTGTGTTGTCATTTTTTGCATCAAATCCAAAATACCTCAATTTTCCCGATATAGCATCATACTCAGGCTCTACAAGATAGTGTGTAGAATTGGTTGTATATCCGGCATTGCCTGCACCGGACAACTTGAGTGCCAGTTCTTTATCGGGGCCATTGCTCCAGGCTGGAATCATTATGAACGCAAGAATTTTCTTTCCGTCATACTTGCTGTTCTTTATTCTGCCAAGGGCATCAAGGAATACATCAATTCCTTTGTTCTTGTACTCGTACCTGCCACCTATACCCACAAGTACAGTATCATTGCCATACTCTGTGCCATGCATTGCCGATGCTACATCAAGCAATTTCTTGCGTGCGGCACTTCTGCAGGCACCAAACTCTTCAGCAACCGGTACAAAGCTGCTGTCAAATCCGTTAGGGGTGATAATATCAACCTCCCTCTTTATAAATTGCTTGCACTCAGCTGCTGTAATATCACTTACTGTTGTAAAGATATCCGCATTGTGTGCAGCTATCTTTTCCAATGAATGTTTTGCAGTTACATTAAACTGCCTTGCTTTCTCATCAGCATCATACAACTCCAATGAATCATATAGAGGCATATTGTTGCACGCAAGACATCTTCCTACTACTGTTGCGTGAGTTGTAAATACTGTTCCAATAGAGAGATTTTTACTCTTAAGATACAATACACCTGCACCGGTCATCCACTCGTGGAACTGCGCAACAATCTTATGATGCGGCTGCAAGTTGAATTCCACAAAACTCTCTATAACCTTACCTGCGGCATATCCGAACAGCGCTGACTCCACATAATCCCATTGTCCACTCAACGAGTCCAATCCGAAGCACTTCCAGAACTCAGAAAATATCTCATCCTTTTTAGATACAAATGGGGTAAAATCAACTAAAATGGCTATTGGATTGCCAGGTACATTCCATCTTCCCACTCTAACTCTCAAACCCTCTGAAGCGGCTTGCTGTTTCCATACCCTGTATAAAATAGGATCCTCAGTAAACTCAGGGTTCTGTGACTCATCCATCCACACATCCGGTCCAATCATAATATGATTCTTGCCGTAGCTTGCAGACAGATTAAGAGCCTTGGTAGCTACAACTGTGTGGATTCCACCCACTTTATTGCACACTTCCCAGCTTGCTTCAAAGAGATAATCGGGTTTGTTAATTTGCTCAATTACCATTCTTTTTCTTCTCTTTTCTAACTCAAATTTGACTCAAAGGGGCAAATATTGTCCCTTTTAGCCAAATTTCACTTACTTATTTCTATTATTTCTATTGCCTGAGCAATAATTTATTTCTTTTTTTTGTTATTAGCTTTCTCTACTCTCAAGGCAAAGTCACTCAATACATTCATATAGTTGATAAATGCCTCGTACGGAGTATCGTATGGGTTAAAATATTTATGAACCGCTCCGTCTGAGAAAAACTTGGTACACATATAATAGAAGTGGTCACTCTCCTGCAATTTTCTGAAATCTGCAAGAAGTTCCTCATCTTTGGCAGCCATTACACCTTTCTCCAAAGAGTAAAGTTTCTCAAATGCCTCATTCTGAAGCTCATTACCCAACCATGCACTTGTATCTCTCTCCTCATCTGCCCAAGAAATTGCATAAGGAACGTGAAGAGGAGCCACTGGCTGGTGTTTTACAGCTGCTTCTGCTGGAGTACAGAATTTAAGGTCAGTATTTGCAAACACTGCATCTGGAAGTGCTCTCATAAACTCAAAGATACCTGTAGATGCATTCTGATGCTCACCAAATGTCTCATAATCGATAGACAAATTGATGATGTCAGCCTCTTTTGCAGACTCTGCCAACCAACCTGCATAGCTGTCGCTTGTCACATTGTTTGTTGCAAATCTGAACGCAATGTCATCACTCAAATTGAAGTTCTTAAGAAGAAGTTTCAATTTTGGATTGATAGCATTAGTGTACAAGAAGTTAGGGCTCTTCCAACCAAGAATGTGCTTAGCACCCTCAGTAAGCATTGTATTGAAACCCATATCAGCAACTGCCTCACCAATTGTGTCTGAATATATAAGCTCAGTATTTCTGAAAGTCTTAGGTTTTACACCAAAGTGTTTCTTAATTGCTGCAGAGTGCTCCTTAACCTGATTCTTGAACTCTTTAGCAGACTTCAATGAAGCAAGGCTGTGAGAATATGTCTCAGCAAGGAACTCTACACATTTTGTTGAAGCAAGTTTCTTGAAACTCTCCAACACCTCAGGAGCATACTGCTCAAACTGCTCAAGAGCTGCACCTGAAATTGAGAACGCCACTTTAAAGTTTTTGCCATGTTTCTGAATAAGCTCATAAATAAGCTCATTCATTGGAAGGTAGCAACGCTGCGCTATCCTTTTAACGATTGTTCTGTTGGCAAACTCATCAAAATACTGAGAATCATTGCCTATATCAAAA
>X130_Alpine_Ibex__coassemble_124_pt1 | contig 11468 bp, 7 predicted proteins | sample X130_Alpine_Ibex__metabat2_high_PE_003 | metagenome-assembled genome bin X130_Alpine_Ibex | reverse complement strand
ATATTGCATCCGGTATCTCCACAGAAACAGCATAGAAAAACGATCCGTCAGGTTTGTCTACCTTAAACAAATCTCCCATATAATCTGCATATCCTTTCGGATACTTTTCCTTAAAAGCAGCAGCCAACTCCGGTGACATATTTGCGTAACTTACAACTGCTCTCTTCTTCTGTGACTTTGTTGAAGTTTTTGCGGCCATATCAATTGTTTTTATCGTTAAACTCTATTGTTAATCGTTTGCTGATGCAATTATAGTGCAATTTTTCTTATAAAAAAATGTTTTTTTCTATTTGTTGAAAAAATAAGATTTCTGCATCTTTTTTCTATCCATATTTTTCTCCACGAATACGGGTTTGAAGGTTTTTGGATCCATCTGGGCATAGTAAATGGCAGATGATCTTGTCATAGGTGTTGGGGTGAAATCCTGCACCTGGTCTGTATATACTCCCTTAAGGACCCTATTGTTGGCAAGATTCTCCATATCCTTCATTGTACAACCCGGATGAGAAGAGATGAAGTATGGGACTATCTGATATCTCAACCCTTTATCCCTCATCAGTTTGTCAAACTCCCTCTTTAGCCTTTCAAATAAAGCAAATGAAGGTTTGCCCATCAATGACAATACTCCGTCTTCTGTATGTTCCGGTGCAACTTTCAACCTTCCACTGGTGTGTTTTGTAACCAGCTGTTCAAAATACGGCTTTGAGGAGCTGTCAAGAAAACCTTTTTCATCCAAAAACAGGTCATATCTGATTCCACTTCCTATATATGCATTCCTTATCCCTTTAACTTCAGCTACACTCTTGTAAAGTTTTATCAGTCTTCTGTGGGAATTGTTCAGGTTGGCACAACGTTTCGGATATAAACAACTTTTTCTGAAACATTTCTGGCAAATGGAGAGATCATTTCCGCACATACCGTACATATTGGCTGTAGGGGCTCCCAAATCTGAAATATTCCCGGCAAATCCCGGAAGTTCAGGAAGTTTTGATATCTCTTTCAATATAGACTCCTCACTCCTGTTCTGTATATGTTTCCCCTGATGCGCCGCTATTGTACAGAAACTGCATCCGCCAAAACATCCCCTATGTGTATTTATTGAGAATTTTATCATCTCGTATGCAGGAATGTGCTTCCCTTTATAACGGGGATGTGGAAGTTTGGTGTACGGCAAATCATAAATTGCATCAAGTTCCTCAACCTCCGGTAGAGGATAAGGTGAATTTACACATACATATTTGTCTCCGTATTGCTCTATAAGCTGCCTCCCCACCATTCTGTTGGCCTCAGTCTCAATCTGGTTGAAATTCTCCACAAACGCCTTTTTGTCCTTCATACATTTCTGATATGAATGAAGGAATATTCTGTCGGGAGACTCATTGGGTTTCTCTTCGCTTATCCAGGCAACTTGCTGCAGGGTATTTTTGTCTTCCCAGTTTCCATCTTCTATATGGCGGGCCAGGTCAATTATTGCACGCTCCCCCATTCCATAAATAAGGTAATCTGCCTTACTTTCCACCAATACAGAAGGGAGAAGTTTGTCCTGCCAATAATCATAATGGGTAAATCTTCTCAAAGAAGCTTCTATACCTCCAATTACAACCGGTGTATGTGGAAACAGCTCTTTGAGTATATTGGAATACACTTTTACGGCATAATCAGGGCGCATTCCAGCCGAGCCGTTTGGAGTGTATGCATCATTGCTACGCAACCTTTTGGCCGCAGTATAATGATTTACCATAGAGTCCATTGCACCGGAATTCACACCAAAGAAAAGCCTGGGAGTCCCAAGCTTTTTAAAATCTCTGAGGTCATCCCTCCAATTGGGTTGTGGCACCACCGCTACCCTGTAACCATTGGCTTCAAGTACACGGGCAATTACAGCGGTTCCAAATGAAGGGTGGTCTATATAGGCATCACCTGTAAAGATTATGACATCTATATAGTCCCATCCCAACGCATCCACCTCTTTCTTGGATGTAGGTATGAAGTGTTTTTTCTCCATCATTACATTCTTTCAGGCAATCTTATACCCAAAATATCCATAGCTTTTACCAGAACCTTTGCAATTGTAGAGATAAGGGCCAATCTCTGTGATCTTACAATAGCATCCTCCTCATTCAGGATTGTGGTATCATGGTAATACTGGCTGAACTCTTTTGCCAAATCGTAAGCATAATTTGCAATTACAGCAGGTGAATGGTCATCTCCAGCCTCTTTAACCCTCTGAGGGAAGATGTTCAACATTTTAATGATCTCTATCTCTTTTGGAAGCAGTGTTGCAGCATCGTTTGTCTCAACATTATAGCCACGCTCCACAGCTTTTCTCAAAATTGATTTGATACGGGCGTGAGTGTACTGGATGAATGGACCTGTATTTCCGTTGAAATCAATAGACTCCTTAGGATCAAACAACATTGTCTTTCTAGGATCAACTTTAAGGATAAAGTACTTGAGCGCACCCAAACCAATCATCTCAAACAGATCCTCCCTTTCTGCCTCTGGCATATCATCCAATCTTCCAAGTGCAAGTGAAGTCTCTTTTGCAGTAGAATACATATCCTGTACTAGGTCATCAGCATCCACAACAGTACCCTCCCTTGATTTCATTTTACCCTCAGGAAGCTCTACCATACCATATGAAAGGTGATAAATTGAATCGCTCCAGTCAAAGCCCAATTTCTTAAGGATAAGTTTAAGCACCTGGAAATGGTAATTCTGCTCATTTCCAACCACATAAATATGCTCATCAAGCTCGTGCTCAGCAAATCTCTGGTGAGCTGTACCCAAATCCTGAGTCATATACACAGAGGTGCCGTCACCTCTTAAAAGCAGTTTCTTGTCAAGTCCGTCTGCAGTGAGGTCACACCATACTGAACCATCCTCGTGTGTCTCAAATACACCTTTAGCCAATCCCTCCTGAACCAAAGCCTTACCCAAAAGATATGTCTGTGACTCATAATATGTTTTATGGAATGAAATGCCCAAACGGTTATATGTTTTATCAAATCCTTCATAAACCCAACCGTTCATCTTCTTCCACAACCCTACAACCTCAGGATCACCCTGTTCCCATTTCACAAGCATTGCCTGAGCCTCTTTAAGAATTGGAGTCTGTCTCTCAGCCTCATCCTCAGGAACTCCCTGTGCAATAAGATCCTTGGTCTGTTTTTTCAACTCATTGCTGAATGCAACATAATATTTTCCAACAAGGTGGTCACCCTTTATTCCCGATGACTCAGGTGTTTCACCATTACCCATCTTCAACCACGCAAGCATTGACTTGCAGATATGTATACCCCTGTCATTTACAAGGTTCACCCTTATGACATTGTGACCGTTGGCCTCCAGCAACCTTGATACAGACCAGCCCAAAAGGTTGTTTCTGATGTGTCCCAAATGCAAAGGCTTGTTGGTATTAGGAGATGAGAACTCAATCATAACAGACTTGCCTGTTGCAGGAAGCTGACCATAATCCTCTGCAGAATGTATCTCAGAAAAAGTATTCTTCCAGAACTCCTCAGAAAGTTTGATGTTCAAAAAGCCTTTCACCACATTAAAGTTCTCTACAAACTTCTCATTGGCTTTTATATATTCACCTATTTCGTTTCCTGTTGCCTCAGGTGATTTTTTGCTCATTTTAAACAAAGGGAAAGCCACAAGGGTAATGTCACCCTCAAACTCTTTTCTGGTAGTCTGGGTCTGTATAAGTTTCTCCTCTACCTCAACACCATAAAGGGCCTTAACCGCCTCTTTAGCTATATTGCTTATAAATTTTTCCGGATTCATTGAATCTAAATCTTATCTGTTTCTACTAGTTTTTTGAAAAATACTCCTTCATTGCAGCTTTAACTTTTGGTGAAAGTACAACCAAAGTGAACATTGTTGGGAATGCCATAAGTGCATAAGCCAAGTCAATAAGACCTACCGCAGCCTTTAGAGGTATCATTGCAGCTACTACAAGCATTACCAAGAAGAAGATATTGTAATATTTTGAGTACTTGGCCCCAAAAAGGAAACCTGTACATTTCTGTCCGTAATATGAATATGAGAACATTGTTGAGAATGCAAAGAATACAATCATTAGCAACAACAGATATTTGCCCACACCTGGGATTGAAGCATCAAATGCCTGAAGTGCCACACTCAAACCTGCAATAGAACCGCTGATACCATCACCCAAAGCAAGAACATCCCTCTGAATAAGAATTGCTATAGCTGTAAGCGTACATACAAGGCCTGAATCAATTGAAGGACCAATCATAGCAACCAAACCCTCTCTTACAGGCTCATTGTTTTTGGAAGCACCATGCATCATAGAAGCTGTACCTACACCAGCCTCATTAACCAAAGCAGCTCTTCTGATACCAATAAGTGCAATTGAGACCAACGCACCAATACCACCACCAACACCGGCTTTAACTGTAAATGCATCTTTAAAAATTGCGCCAAAAACACCTGGGACCTCTGGCAAATGGGTAAAGATAATGTACATAACCAAAAGGAAATACATTACAACCATTGCAGGAACCACCTTTGTAGCAACTTTTGAGATTCTTTTGATACCACCCAAAATAACGCATGCAACAATTACTGTAATTATCACACCAATAATGAATCTTAGGGTAAGAGTATTCTGTTCAGGAGTAAAGAAAATTGTGGTAATTGCCTCTGTAAACTGGTTGCTCTGCATAATACAAAGCGTACCAATAAGACCGGCAATTGAGAAAAATACTGCCAATGGTTTCCATTTTTGCCCTAATCCCGACAAAATCATATACATAGGGCCACCCTGTACCTCACCTGTATCGTCTTTGCCTTTATACATTACAGAAAGGGTTCCCTCAAAGAACTTGGTTGCCATACCAAGTATTGAACTCACCCACATCCAGAAAATTGCACCAGGGCCACCAATAGAAAGGGCAATGGCTACACCAGCAATATTACCCATACCAACTGTGGCAGCAATTGCACTAGCCAACGCCTCAAAAGAACTGATCTGACCATCTGCCTTATCATCTTTAGATTTCAAAGACTTTATAGCCTTTCCATAATATCTCAACGGAACAAACCCTGAATAAATAAGAAAGTACAAACCTCCTCCAACAAGGAGAATAAAGAGCGGATATCCGCAAACAAAATCACTCACAGCTGTTATACCCTGTCCAAGTGATGCAAAGAAGTTACCCATATTAATAGTTTTTTACAATTTTCAATAAGCGTTCAAAGGTATGAAAAAAACACCTCAAACCCAAAATAAAAAGGGTTGCAGCCATCCAACTGCAACCCTTGTGATAATATTCTGAAAATCACTATTTCAAACCTCAGTTCTTAAGTAGAGGATCTACTCCTGGAACCTTACCTCTAAAGTTGACGTAAAGGTTCATAGCATCTTCCTCACCTGCTCTCTCAAGAATCTCAGTTCTATATTTGTTTGCAACCTCCTGATTGAAAATATCACCTGTTTCAACAAATGCATCGTATGCATCAGCATCCAATACCTCTGCCCAAATATAGCTGTAGTAACCTGCAGTATAACCGCCGTTGAAAGTATGGTTGAAATAAGTACTTCTGTATCTCGAAGGAATCTGAGGAAGAAGGCCTCTATCACCCAAAACTTTAGCCTCAAACTTCTCTACATCAAGATCAGCTGGAATCTCTGTAAGTACGTGATAGTCCATATCAAGGTATGAAGCAGCCAAGTACTCTACAGTTGCAAAACCCTGACCATATTTGCCAGCTTTAACCATCTTGTCAACAAGCTCCTGAGGAATGACCTCACCTGTCTGGTAGTGTTTTGCATATACTTTAAGCACCTCTGGCTCAAATGCCCAATGCTCGTTCAACTGTGAAGGAAGCTCTACAAAGTCTCTTGGATAACCGCCCATACCTTTGTATTTTACATCTTTAAGCAAGCTTGCCAAACCGTGTCCGAACTCGTGGAAATAAGTCTCAACCTCATCAGTTGTAAGCAATGCTGGCTGGTCACCTACAGGTCTTGTAAAGTTACCGCAGATTGTAACCAAAGGAAGAACTCTCTCACCATTCTTGTAAGACTGGCCTCTGAAGCTGCCACACCATGCACCTGCTCTCTTCTGACCAGGTCTTGCAAACATATCAAAGAATACGATACCTGTTACAGAACCATCTTTGTCAAATACCTCAAAAGCCTCAGCCTCAGCGTGTGGAAGTGGAACATTCTCCAATTTCTTGAATGTAAGGCCGAACAATTTGTTAGCAACGTGGAATACACCCTCCCTTACATTATCAATCATAAAGTAAGGTGCCATCTCAGACTCGCTCAAATTGAATTTCTCTTTCATAGCTTTCTGAGCATAATATCTCCAGTCCCAAGCCTCAAGCTGGATGTTTGAGCCCTCTTTGGCAATAATCTGCTGCATATCATAAGCCTCAGCTTTTGCTGCTTTAAGTGCAGGTGCACAAATCTGGTCCAAAAGATCATATACAGCCTCTGGAGTCTTTGCCATTCTGTCTACAAGAATATACTCTGCCGCACTTTTTGCACCCATTATCTGAGCTCTCTTAAGTCTCAAATCAATAAGTTTCTTAATTACATCCTTGCTGTCATTCTCGTTATTGTTGTTACCTCTGTTAAGATAAGCCTCAAGAATCTGTTTTCTAAGCTCCCTGTTCTCTGCATTTGCAAGGAAAGGCATAACGCTTGGATTGTCAAGACCAAAGAACCATTTACCCTCCTGACCAGCTTTTGCAGCTCTTGATGCAGCCTCAGCAATCTGACCCTCTGTAAGACCTTTCAAATCCTCCTCTTTGTCAATAACCAAAGTGTAAGCAGCAGTCTCTTTCAAAAGATTCTGTGAGAACTGCAACTGCAATGCAGAAATCTCAGCATTAATTTTCTTAAGCTCCTCTTTCTGCTCTGCAGGAAGGTTTGCACCACCTCTCTCAAAGCCTTTATAAATCTCCTCTACAGCTCTCAACTGGTTTGCGTTAAGATTCATCTCATTCCTCTTCTCATAAACAGCCTTAATTCTCTGGAACAATTTGTCATTCAAACGGATTGCACTGCTGTGTGCACTCTGAAGCGGAGACAGCTCTTTTGCTACAGCCTGAAGTTCAGGATTTGATTTTACACCGTTTGCACTGCTGAACACTGCAGATACATTACCCAAAAGCTCACCTGAATTTGCATAAGCCTCAATAGTATTCTCATATGTAGGCTCCTCTGTATTGTTTACAATTGCATCAATCTCTGCAAGCTCTGCTGCCATTGCAGCCTTGAATGCCGGAAGATAATGCTCAGGCTGAACCTGCTCAAATGGAGGAATGCCGTAAGGGGTTGTCCACTCTTGCAATAGTGGATTAACATCTTGCTTCTGAGCACACGATGCCACCAATACCCCTGCTGAAAGTAGAGATAATAAGTATTTTTTCATATTTTAAATTGTGTTAAGTGAATAAATTCAAACTGAACAAACTGAAACAGAAAACTACCCAAGATAACTCTTGAGCAATTTGCTTCTGGCACTATGTCTCAGTCTTCTGATAGCCTTCTCCTTAATCTGTCTCACACGCTCTCTGGTAAGACCAAAGTACTCTCCAATCTCCTCCAAAGTCATCTCCTGAGCACCAATTCCAAAGAAATATTTTACAATATCCCTCTCACGCTCTGTAAGAGTAGATAGAGCACGCTCAATCTCCTTGTTCAAAGACTCATTAACAAGACCTCTGTCGGCATTCGGTGAATCAGAGTTCACCAATACATCCAAAAGACTGTTATCCTCTCCATCCACAAAAGGGGCATCCACTGAGACGTGTCTTCCCGATACCCTTAGTGTATCAGCAATCTTCTCACGTGGTATCTCCAACAAATCCGCCAACTCTTCAGGTGAAGGCATTCTCTCATTCTCCTGCTCAAATTTACCAAGAGCTTTGTTGATTTTATTAAGTGAACCTACCTGATTGAGCGGTAATCTTACAATCCTTGACTGCTCTGCCAAAGCCTGAAGGATAGACTGTCTGATCCACCACACCGCGTAGGAGATAAATTTGAAACCTCTTGTTTCATCAAATTTCTCTGCAGCCTTAATCAGGCCCAAGTTACCCTCATTGATAAGGTCCGGCAAGCTCAAACCCTGATTCTGGTACTGTTTGGCAACAGAAACAACAAACCTAAGGTTTGCCCTGGTAAGTTTCTCCAACGCCTCCTGATCACCTTTTTTTATTCTCTGGGCCAATTCAACCTCTTCCTCAACGGTTATAAGCTCTTCTCTACCAATCTCTTGGAGATATTTATCCAGAGAGGCACTCTCTCTGTTTGTAATTGATTTTGTAATCTTTAACTGTCTCATGTGGATATTTTAACACGCAAAGATAAGCAAATTATTTATATTCCAACCAAATAAAAGCAGAGCCCGGCAGAATTGCAACTATGTCAAATCCACCGGGCCTGTAAAATAAGCCGTAAGGCTATATCCCTACACCATAATAGTATACCTGGCCATTAGGATACATTCCCTCAACAAGCAGTCCTCTCTTGGAATTGTTTATAATTTCCAAAGCCTCCTTAAGGTCAGTTACAGGCATCTGGTTCAGGTGTGTTATCACCAGACCGTCTCTGATACCGGCATCTCTGAATTTTCCTTTTCCTACAGATGCTACCTGCACACCACCTTTCAGGCGAAGTTTCTTGAGCAATTCCGCATCAGGAAGTACAAGTGTTGCTCCCATAACAGTTGCCTCATTTTCATTTGAAGCAGCCACAACACTTTGACTACCCTGCAGTACAGCCTCAACCACTATCTCCTTACCATCCCTGTATACCATAAGTTCAACCTTATCTCCAGGTTTATAACCATTCACCACAGCCTGTACCTCTGAAGGGTTCTTCATCTTCTTGCCATTAATGGCAACCAGAACATCACCTTCCCTCACACCGGCTTTGTATGCAGCCCCACCTCTATTGAGTTCTGCCACATAAACTCCGCTAAAATTCCCTTTCATCCCTGCAAGAGACGCAAGTTCCTGAGTAAGTTCTGTCATTGAGATGCCAAGAATTGCCCTCTGCACACTGCCGAACTCCTTTAAATCTTCCACAACCTTCTTAACTATAGTGGTTGGTACCGCAAAGGAGTAACCTGTATATGAACCGGTATTTGAAGCAATTGCAGTATTAATTCCCACCAGTTCACCTCTAGTGTTCACAAGGGCACCACCGCTATTTCCAGGATTCACCGCTGCATCTGTCTGGATGAAGGACTCTATCTTAAACTCTCCTGACAGATCGGGAAGAGACCTGCCCTTAGCACTTACTATACCTGCCGTAATGGTACTTCTCAAATTGAACGGACTTCCAATGGCCAGTACCCATTCACCAAGCCTCAAGGCATCTGAATCGCCAAAAGGAATTGCAGGGAGCTCCTGCGCATCTATCTTAAGAAGTGCCACATCTGTAACAGGATCTGCCCCCACAAGTTCAGCCTTGTAGGTTTTGTTGTCATTAAGGGTAACCTCAATCTGAGATGCCCCGGAAACCACATGGTTATTGGTTGCTATATAACCGTCGGGAGAAATAATCACTCCAGACCCTGAACCAGCCCTCTCCCTTGGCATTGGATATGGGGTACCAAACCCAAAGAAATGCTCCAGAATTGAAGCTTCCCTGTCCTGCTCCCTCTTTACAACCTTTACAAATACCACTCCATCCACACAACTCTCTGCGGCATATGTGAAATCAGGAAAATTCTGCGGATTAAAATTCACCTGCCTTATTGGCACGCTCTCCTGTGAACTGTAGAAATAATTGCCCTGTCCTGTATTGGTCATCTTCACTACGATTACCGCTGCAATACTGCTCAGGACCACCGAAAGAATCAACAATGTAAAATTTTTTTTCATACGCATCACTTCTTTAACTTTTACCTGCACTATTTTTTTAGAAATACAACTCAAATTATATGCCAAAATTCCCTATATTTGTAGAACTAATCCAATACTAATATTATGAAGTTTATTGTTTCAAGTACAGATTTATTGCAGGGTTTGTTGTCGGTTCAGAAAGTGATTGCATCCAAAAGTTCATTACCTATTTTGGATAATTTTCTTTTTGTTCTAGAGGGTAATACACTAACCGTTACAGGTTCAGATGCTGAAACAACCCTTAAGACAATTCTAACCATTAACGAGGTGATGGAGGGTGGCGAAATTGCTGTACCTGCCAAACTTCTTACAGATTCTCTAAAAGAGTTGCCTACACAACCTATAGAGTTCTCTACAGAAGATGAAAAGAATATTGTAAATATTATTTGGGCCAGTGGCAGCGCCCAGATTCCGTTTGTTTCGGCAGAAGATTATCCTACGCTGAAAGAACTCAACAACCCTACAGTTATCAAAATGAAGGGCGCCATATTGGCAGATGGTATCAACAGCACTCTTTATGCTACCGGTGATGAGGAGTTGAGACCTGTTATGAACGGTATTTTCTTTGATATAGAGCCACAGTCAACCACATTGGTTGCATCTAATGCACACAAACTGGTATATTATAAAAGGAGTGATGTTAAGTCACAGGAGAATTCTTCATTCATCCTGCCTAAGAAGCCTGCCAATATTTTAAAGGCAAATTTGGCAAAATGTATGGAGGAAGATGTTGAGATAACTTTTGACAGCACAAATAATGCATACTTCAAGTTCGGGTCATTCCTTATCTGCTGCAAGCTGGTAGATGGCAATTATCCGGCATATAAGAGTGTTATCCCTAAAAACAACACCAATGTAATTACAGTAAGCCGCACTGAACTGCTTAATGCCACCAAGCGTGTGGCTGTATGCTCAAATCAGGCTACAGGGCAAATTGTATTCAGTCTGGCTGCCAACCAGATAAAGATTATTGCACAGGACCTTGATTTCTCAATGAGCGCTCACGAGATAGTAGGGTGCGAATACGAAGGCTCACCTATGGAGATTGGATTCAAGTCTACATTCCTTATTGAGATTCTTGGAAATCTTTCATACGACCAAATTTGTATAAGACTTTCAGACCCCAACAGGGCTGCACTTATCCAGCCTGCCGTACAGACAGAACCTGATGAAGAAATTTGCGCATTGCTTATGCCAATGAGAATCAGTAACTGATACCGTTATGCAGCTTAATTTAAAGAACCCTCTTGTATTTTTTGATATAGAAAGTACAGGATTGAATGTTGCAACAGACAGGATTGTTGAAATCTGCGCTGTGAAGGTTATGCCAAATGGTGATCAGGAGATTAAAACCCGGAGGATTAATCCTACTATTCCCATTTCCCCTGAAGCGCAAGCCGTGCACGGCATTTCAAATGAAGATGTAAAGGATTGCCCAACATTTAAGGAAATTGCCAAAAGTCTTGCCAAATGGATGGAAGGATGCGATTTTGCCGGATATGACTCCATAAAGTTTGACATTCCCCTTCTGGCTGAACAATTTTTGAGAGTTGGTATTGATTTTGACTTCA
>X130_Alpine_Ibex__coassemble_117_pt1 | contig 11865 bp, 9 predicted proteins | sample X130_Alpine_Ibex__metabat2_high_PE_003 | metagenome-assembled genome bin X130_Alpine_Ibex | reverse complement strand
TTTTTACCACATCGGCCTCTCCAAACACCACAGGCACCTTCTTCATACGGTCTATCCTAACTTTCTCTATACCTATCTCATTGTTGCGCACCTTGCTGGCACTCTCTGCAGAAACTATTACACCTGTAAGGGCATAAACCTTCTCCTTAACAATTATATCAAGTGTGCCGTCGTTGTACACCTGCAGATGCACCTTCATATCCTCCAAGGAGTATCCGCTTACATCAAGGGAAGTTTCACCCACAGGGAGGAGAATTTTGTAAAGACCTGCCGCATCTGATTGTGCGTATGTTTGGGATGCACTGTTGAAAATATTTACCCCTATCACAGGTTCTCCCGTTCTGGAATCCCTTACATAACCGTTCAGGTAGGCCTTGCCGGAAGCTTTCCTGTTGTTCTTGTCACCTATCTGGTATACCTTGTTCTGGAGCATTGCAAGTTGCTGGTCAGTGCCAAGCAGCTCTGCATAAACCGGATTCTGCTCCTGTTGTTTTTTTGCAGGGTTCTCTTCTGTGTACCAGTTTTCAGGCAATGCCTCCCTTATGGCAATACCCTTAAGGACAAAAGTGTACCCCTCAGTTTTGGAAAAGATAAACCCTTTCTCCTGCAACTCCCCCTTTATATCCTCAAGCAAGGTAGGGCTCATAGTATTTATTGTAAAGGTGAGGTTTTTAGATGTGGCATCTGAGGTATAATATATCTTCTCCTTGCTTGTGCGCTGCATTATACCCATTAGGGAATCCAAGCCAATATTTCTGTGAATAAAGGCATTTTGGGCAAACAGTGAAGATGCTGCAAGAAACAGTATAAGTATGGTAAGTACGCTTTTTCTCATATTCTATTCCTCCATAAGCTCCATAACTCCTTGTAACAGATAATCTTTCTCCACCCTTTTGCCCCTGGTGCCGTTCAGATAGCCCTTAATGCGCTCTTTCTCCTCTTTGTAAAATTTTGCCAGCCCTTTCGCATCCTTTACGGTGTAAACCTTACCATCCTTTACCAGATAATATTTGTATTTTGTGGTAAATACCTTTACTGTAAGATTGGTGATTGACTCTGTTTTATCGGAAGTTTTCTTATAAAATTTCTTTACCAGCATATCATTTCCCCTGTGCAGCACCTGATAGAACCCCTGCGGCAACCCTTTAATTGCCCGTTCCCCATACAAGGAGGTATAATTTCTCTTCCCGATGGTAAAATCCCCAACCAGAGCCCTCCTGGGCACCATCTTCTCACCGGTAGTACCAATTGCCACCTGCAGCTCATCCCTATGGGCATTCAGATTCATCATCAGCCCTGTGTACACCTTACCGTTAAACTCAAGAGTCCCCTCCTGGAACTCATCTGAATATGCATACACTGTTCCCTCTATAGGATAAGTGTATTTTTCTGCAAGTTCTCCCCTAAAAACAGGAATATTGAAATCCTGGGCACAGGTTACACCCGCAAGCCCCAAAAACAATATGCACAATATGATAAATCTGCTAATCTTCATACCCCATTCAATTTAAATTCTTACTTATTATCTCGGCCAGAAATCCGGTTTTGTACTGTTGGAATAAACTCTGCAATCTACACACCGGTGGTAACTCCACCAAGGGACTTCCTCATCTATAGCATATACCCTGTAGCCTTCCTGATATTTTTCATTCCACATACCTTCAAATTGAACTGAACGACATCCCGGTTTGTAAAAATCCAATAACTTCCAATCAATGAATTTCCTCATTTGTGTTGAAGTAGTTACACTTATGTATCCTACCACCACTTCTTTAGGATTTGTAGTTGAGATAATATTACCCTTCAATTCTGTTGGCTGTTCAGAGAATATTCCCACTATGTTGCCAGTATTCCTTTTAAGTACATCCCAATACCTGTACGCCTGCTGATCAAGAGCCTTCTGTGTAACAGTTATGGCATATAAGGCTATTGCCCTTGTATCTGTATTGGCTATCCTTCTTATTACAGATTCAGAGATAAGGTTTTCTGAGAGCTTTTCAGTATTTGCTATACAGACATCCGTTGAAATAGCCTCGCTCCAACATTGTGAGCGCTCTAATATTTCATCGGGAGTAAGATACCTCAAACCATTATTTCCTCTGTACGGGATATACTCTGCAGAAGGCTCTATAACAGCCGGACTCTCCCAATTCTCTACATAACTCCATTTGCAGTAAAGTTTCTCCATTTCTGTATTATGTGTTGTAACCTCTATATTGGCATATGTACCATCTCTGGAGATACTCCAAGTTATATCATCAATTTGTGGAGAAACCATTACAGGTTTGAACTCGGAAACATATTCTCCCCTCTCGGGCACAGAAATGCAAAGCCTGTATTTGCCATCCAAATCCAACTCACGTGTATCGGCCAGGTAAACTCCAGGCTCATCCTCAACCGCAAAAGCACCCACCGTTTCACCGCTCTCTGCCTCCACCATAACAGTGCACCCAAGTGGCATTTCCTCCACATCTTCCAATATAGACTCTGTATAACTTAACTTTACTTTAGTAAAATCCCCCACAAGAATATCCCCATCAACCACCAATAACGGTTCATCCAACCCTTGCAGGCTGGCATCCGCTGGAGTGTAGTCATATATACACGAGTAAAGAGTGCAGATTGCCAAAGTACAAAACAGCAATGCTATATATTCCCTAATAGTTACACGCATAAATATCAAATTCTTTATAACGCCCTAATATATATATATACGTTTATCCAAATAAAATATTGCTGATTTTAATGCATTATATCACTTTTTTCTGGCCAAAAATCAGGCTTGGTACTGTTGGAATAACTGCGGCAGTCTGTACATTGTAGAGTACTGATGTATAACAACTCTCCTGTTTCAGGCATAAATACCGGCCTGTATCCATTATAGAAATGTGTCTTAAGTTCCTTTATAAAATACTTGGAGTCAATTTTCATAGTAAAATAAACACATTCAGTTTTAAAGAAGCCGGTAGAACCCCAATCAATGAACGCCATCATTTTAGCAGAAGTGGATACACTTATATATCCCACTACTTTTTCATTTTCATTGGTGACAGAGCGTATGTTGCCCACAAGTTCTGTTGGCTGTGCTGAGAAAATACCGCCGGTCTCTCCTATATTTCTCTTTAAAGTCTCCCAATATTGGTATCCATTTTTATCCAATGCCTTTTGGGTAATTCTTATTGCATATAGCCCTCTTGCTCTCATATCTGTATTGGCAATTTGCCTTACAACAGATTTGCTGATAATATTCTCTGCCAGCTTTTCGGTATTAGCTATACAGATATCAGAAGAAACAGCTTCACTGAAACAATAAGAACGCTCTGCAATCTCCTCAATCTCAAGAGCCCTTAATATGTTTGTATTTGGATTGAAATCAAGGACTGGTATAAAAACAGCATTGCTTTCCCAATTCTCAGTATAGTTCCATTTGCAGTACAATTTACCCTCCAGGTCATTATGTGTTGTAACCTCAACATTTGCGTATGTGCTGTCGGGAGCAATGGACCAGGTAATTTCATCTATAGGCGGGGAAACCATTACAGGTTTGAACTCGGAAAAATACTCTCCCCTCCCCGGCACAGAGATGGAAAGCCTGTACTTGCCATCCAAATCCAACTCACGTGTATCGGCCAGGTAAACTCCAGGCTCATCCTCAACCGCAAAAGCACCCACCGTTTCACCGCTCTCTGCCTCCACCATAACAGTGCACCCAAGTGGCATTTCCTCCACATCTTCCAATATAGACTCTGTATAACTTAACTTTACTTTAGTAAAATCCCCCACAAGAATATCCCCATCAACTACCAATAACGGCTCATCCAACCCTTGCAGACTGGCGTCCTGCGGAGTGTAGTCATATATACACGAGTAAAGAGTGCAGATTGCCAAAGCACAAAACAGCAATGCTATATATTTTCTATGTATTACACTCATAAATATCAAATGCTTTATAGAAGTGCCATTGCTTAAAGTTACAATAAATCTCCTGCTTATCAAACCAATCTGTAAAATATTGGGAACACTATTAAAGGGAAGTAAAGTTTCTATTAGCTCCCCATTGACTTTTTCCCAAGACAGTGGCACATCTTACCTCTCTCACACGCACTTGTAGCTTACATCATATGCGCCACCGTCTTGGGAATAGCTCCACCATCTATTTCCAAAATCAGATAATCTTAACAAACTTTTTAGTTTATTCGGACACCAATAACATAATAATGAGGAGAGTATTTCAAAATTTCCGAAGTCATTAATGGATCTATCTCCTTTTCTCCACAACATCTGATGACATTATGCTTGGCATCAAACCAAAATGAGCAGTAAAGAACTAAAGGAATAAATTCTCCTTCTTCAAACTTACTTGGTTTGAATGGTCGAGTCACATATTTGTACAAGGGCTTTTCATACAAAGGATTCTCTATAGGCTTTAACTTCATATCTACAGCGAATGACCCCATATGTTCTACTGAAACTCTTGCATATCTTACTGTGTCCACATCACTGGGGGTAAATCCTATTATAATTTTCTCACTACAAGAATATATGCCATTTTCATAATCATATGAATTACGTTTTATATTCTCTAATTCTTCAGTGCTGAGTTGACGCCACATAAAATCGGTTACCATTATCCGATTCTTCATACTTCTGTATTTTTTAGAAGATATTTCACAGTCCTGGCCTCCTACGTATTCCTTAATTTCAAAAGTCAAGGTATATGTGCTATCTTTCAAACATGAAATATTAAATGGAAAGGCTTCATATCCTTTTGCATTCAGCAACTCCTTGTAATCTTGGAACGATGCATCCAGCCTCGTAATCTCTTGAGCATTAATATCAAATGAGGATATATATAATAATGATATTAACAATGCGATACTTTTTATCTTAAACATATAGAGAATATTTATTTCATTAATTCCGAAAGTTCATTCAGGAGAGATTCTCCTCTTAAATTACGACGAATGATAATTCCTGTCTCGCAGTCTATGAGGATATTCTCGGGAATACCAAAAAGCCCATATAAAGTCCACGGCTCAATCTTATGTCCCTTTCCTTCACAGACGTGTAGCCAATTTAAACCATTCTCATTAATGTAATCCTGGCATTTCTTGATGTCATAATCGCAAGATACCCCAAGAATTTGCAGTCCTTTATCATGAAATTTCTGATAAGCTTTTACATGATTGGGAAGTTCGTCGCGGCAAGGGCTACACCAACTTGCCCAGAAGTCTACCAGCACATATCTGTTTGCAGGATCTTCTACAACCGATTTAAGGCTCAATGGTTTTCCGTTAAGGTCGTTCTGGGTAAAATCAATATAGTAAGGAACTATGTCATAGCCTTCTACCTGCGGCTCTGTTTTTGCTCTACTTTCCAATTGTGTTTTTATCTCTGTGGCTAATTTGAGTGATTTGTATTTCTCCGATAACTTCTCAATCTCTTCAAGAAGTAATATAGCTGGGTAAGCCATTCTTTGATCGTCAATTAATGCCAATCTGCCTGCATCAGTCAAATCTCCTGAGAAAATCTTCTGCAATAACGAGTTTGCTTTTTTAGCAGCTTCAGGTCTTGGGTAATTCTGATATAACTCCAATACTGTTTGTTTCCGATTTCTCATAATCTCATTCATAGAGCTACCTGTCACGCCAGACCATCGGTCAGATTTCAAATCACCTTCAACAATCAGATCTCCAGGTTCAAGAATGAATCGTCTTATTTCAAATCCTTTCTTTTGTGTCTCAGGTTTAAAGTATAAACTGACAAAAGTCTCAGAAACAACGTTATCCAATTCAAATCTAAACTCTCCATTCTCATACCTTACAGAATCTAAAACGTTAAAATCGTTCCAAATATCTTCGAGCAATATCCAACCTTCTCCTTCCAGTCCATTAACATTTCCTATTATCTTACAACCTTCGTTTCTACAAGAGCACAGGCTTATCATCCCCACCCAAAAGATTATTCTAAATAATGTCTTCATATTAAATTTGGTATTATTATTTTCTAAGCATAAAAATTATAGGAAAAGTAAATGTGACAGGAACAGCCTTACCATCTTCTGTCCGTCCTGGAGTCCAACGTGGTGATGCTTTTACGACACGCATAGCTTCTTCGTCCAGCTCTTTGTGTACCCCTTTTAATACCTTTACATCGCAAACTTTACCAACTTCATTTACTGTATACTGTATAGTCACCCTCCCTTGTATCCTTTCATCTATACATTTGGTTGAGTAGTTTAAGTTATTTAAAACCCATCTGTAAAACTTATTAGCATCCCCACCATCAAACAAAGGCTTATGGTGTATCAGGCCAAAAGGAATGTTATCTTTACTATGAGAAGAATATGTAAGTTTAAGGAGGGATAAATTGCGAAGTTCCTCTTTAAGTGCATGTTTTAACTCTTCTGGAGTATTTGAAGAAAACTTTATATCAACAACTATGTCTGAAGCCGGACCTCCAATCCTCTCAAGTGAACTCATCATTTCAGATGACGTAAAATCTACAAGGGATATACTCGTAGATTTTGATGTAATAGTAATACCCACACCTTCGTATCTGATATCCTTGTTTATCAATGAATTCTTACTACAACAGCAGATAGCCACAATAAGTATGGGAATACAGAGAATATATACACAGCGCATCCAGTTGTTTGTCCTATCCCGGTGCATCATATCTATGCGATTTCTTAGCTTAGAATGATTGAAACCATTGGCCATTTGGAAACGTTTTTCACCTACAGCCTTTTTTATAAGTAACAGTTGATACTGGGAAGAATCAACACCCGCATTGATTGTAAGGTTATCTGCTTCATACTCATGGAGAATCTTAAGTTCAGTACGCATAATCCACACCAACGGATAGAACCAATGGATTGTCATAATTACAGCATATATCATTAAATCAATAGAATGCAGACTTCTGACATGCATCATTTCATGAATAAGTATAGCCCGGTTCTCCTCAAAGTCTTTACGGCTAATCATAATTATATTACCCCAACTGAAGGATGGCATATCTATATCCGAGAGCTTTATTTTTTTACCATCAATAATGTGAGTTGGAACTTTATCCATATGCAGTAGCATACGTATGAACGAAAAAGTTAACCCTCCCATTACAGTTATCGCCCCCATAAGATATACAGCACTTACGGTTATCAGCCAGATATTCTGTCCCTTTTCCGCATCCGAATCCCAAGCACTTTCTACTGATGGAGCCGAGATTGCCTCCATTGGCAAATGCACTACAGCTATTTTAGGTAGAGAGAGATTTAACATAGGCAAAGCAAAACACAATGCTGTAGAAAAAATGAAGACGATACGGTTAAATCTAAAGAAGGTGGTTTTCCTCATGACAAGCATAAAGAAAACATAAAAGACAGACAAGTATACAGTACTTTTGAAAATATAAATAAGATAATCTATCATTTATTTCTGTTTTCAATCTGCTTAATAAGAGCTTTCAGTTCTTCAAGATTCATTTTCTCCTCTTCCACAAACTGTGAAATAAGACTTGTATACGAATTATTATAATACAGTCTCACAACACTGCTGACAGTCTCTCCTCTATATCTTTTTTCAGAGATTATTGGAGAATACAGAAAAGTATTTGCAACGGGTTTTCTAACCAGAAATCCCTTCTCTTCTAAAAATTTCACAAGTGTTGCCACAGTATTATAATGTGGTTTAGGTTCAGGAATAAAATTTACTAAATCCCTTATACACATTTGACCATGCTCCCAAAAAAGCATCATCAATTCTTCTTCCTTCACTGTAAGCTTCTGTTTCATGCGGGCTTGATATTATTGTATGTACGGCAAAGATAAGGAAATTTAATAAAACTCCTAATTTATTTAGGAGTTTTATTAAGCAATTTAGGAGAAATTATAATTTTCAGCAATGGGAATAACTTCTCCATCTAATCCTTAAATCAGAAAATCTTAACAAACTTTTTCTTTTTTCGAAAAAGTTTTTCGGGAATTTTTTGCATCTTGCAACCGATACAAACAATAATAACCAGTGGGACGATTGAGGGGGATGCAAAGGTTAGTGTGCAGACTTGAAAAGAGTCCCACACATAACCTTAGTATTATGGAAACTGATTATTTAAACTGTGTTGAGGAACCTAAAGTCCTGTACCCTAAGAAAAAAAGTGTAAGCAAGTATGTAAGTCTGCTCTCTGATTGCGGATTCAAGAAGTTATTCCCGACAGAATAATTGTTGATATTGAGCAATTGAGAAATGAGCAGCTTCCATACTTGATGAATGGGAAGAAAAGCCGGTTTGATTTGTATTGCAAGACTGATGACGGTTCAAGAGTGATAATTGAGATGCAGAACCAGGAGTAAAATCTACCTTTAGGCTTAAGGAAATTGAAACAGGCAAAGTACTTTCCAATAAGTACACATTTATATTCATTGAACTTAAGAAGTTCAACAAGACATTGGAAGAGATAGAACAGAGGAATATCCTTGAGCGTTTCTATTATTGTCTGCGCTACATGGGATACCTGAAAGAGCGCCCGGTTGAACTGCAGCAGGAGATATTCCAGAAACTCTTTACTGCCGCCAATGTAGCAACTATGAGCAAAGAAGAATTTAAAGAATACCAGCAAGAGATGAAAACCGAACGTGACATAAACAGCATCAAATGGACTGCCGAAATGCGGGGACTGGAAAAAGGCAGGCAAGAAGGTAGGCAGGAAGGTAGGCAAGAGCAAGCTATACAGATTGCAAGAAACTTCAAATCTGATGGGATACCGCATGAAGTAATTGCAAAAAATACCGGACTGAGCATTGAGCAAATTGAAAAGTTGTAGAAAAAAGATAGTATGTATGCAATAGCACCAAATGATTGCATACATACTTCTTATACATCGGATACCTTCAGTCTTTCCTATTTAAGATACTCCCCAACTACTTTACCAATCTCCTCTCCTCTTAAGCCGCGTTTAAGGATTTTGCCGTCGGGAGCAAAAAGGATTATATGTGGTATGGTTTGGAAGCCATAAGGTTTTGCAGTGATTTGACCTCCGTTAATGATTTGTGGATATGGGATTCCCAAATCTTTAATGGTCTTTTGGGTATCTTCAGGTTTGTCATTAACAGTTACCCCCAGTACCACAAGTCCTTTATTTTTGTACTTGTTGTATATATTCACAAGGTTTGGAATCTCCATCCGGCAAGGTGAGCACCACGATGCCCAGAAATTAGCCAATACATACTGGCCACGCCCAACATAATCTGAAAGACGTTGGATTTTACCGTTATACTCAACCTCAAAATCGGCAAACATCTCCCCCTCCTTTGTGGCATCCAAGGCTTTACGTATGATTTGCTCACTCAAAATGGCTGAAACATATTGGTTTACAAAATTGTTCTCCATTATGCAAGGATCAGCATTACTGATTATAGTCTCCTGTTGTTCAAATGAAAAGATATTTTTCCGCAATATGTTATATAACAAAACAGCAGATGCAGGGGTATGCTTGTATTTTTCTATAAATTCAGAAGCCCTCTGCATTTTACTTTCAGCATTATCTGCAGACTGCTGCAACCAGACAGTTTCCGCATATACAGCATCATTCAGAGGCGTTCCCTGAATATCTCCACTATCAATATCATTAAATGATATATTTCCATTCTCAAGAATAAACAGTCTGGAAGACTTACCTTTTCCACCTGGAACGGAAACTTCTGCTACCAGAGTTGCCTCCAAAGGGGTATCAACGGCCCCTGTTAGAGTAAAACTTCCATCCGGCGCAACTGCCGCCTTTTGCCCCACAATACTGTCTCCACACATTATATATACCGAATCAATTACCGCCCCATCTGCATAAGATGTAAGGAATGCATTAAGTCTTCCCGACAACTTATAACTTGTTGGAGTGCAACTACAAGCACACAATAAAACTCCAATAAGGAGGATAAGAATATTTATAAACTTTTTCATAAGATTTTGTTTTATGCATGCATACAAAAATACCTAAAAATTACGCATAGTATAACGAATGAAATAAATAAATCTTTAATGTTATAATAAATTATTATTCAACACATTATATAATATTTGCGTATGTTTATCCATTACCTGGCACTGATTATCAAGTAGATAACCAAGAGGAGACAGTAGAGAATTTATTAACAAAATTGTGACGTTGTCCTAATTTGCAACTCCTTGGGACACAAGAGAATAACCTTACAGCAGTTAAAAGCACTATAAAACTAATTGCTTAATAATTAAGCAATTATAAATTAGGACAACGTCACAATTTTACTACTCCTTCTTCAGCACCTTGGCAGGATTAGTTCGCATAAGGGAATATGCGTGGAAGGCTATGGCAATAAGGACTATTACCAGCACCACAGCCACTGCACCAAGGTAGATATAAGGGGTATTGTCTATTCTTAGAGGGTATTCCTGCAGCCATCTGTGAATGTACATATACGCCAACGGAATAGCCACAAAAGATGCCAGAAGCACCGGAGCAAAGAATCCCCAGACTGTTTTCCAGAACACGGTCCCCTGGGATTCGCCGCACACTTTGTAGATGGCGGTGGAACGGGCGTTCACCTGGGTATAATAGTTTCCTAATGCTGTAATGGCAAGGGCTGTGATTATGATGCTTATAATGGCAAAAATGTCCAGCAGCCTTTTGAGGTTAAGCTCTTCCTTGTATGCATCCTCAATGATACCGTTGGCAGACCTTACAATTACATTGTGGCTGTCATACCCTTTTGCTGCATAAAACTCCTCTATCTTCCTTGCAGCTTCATTGGTACTGCCAGAAACCTGCACCATAAGATCCATAGAGCCTAAATGCTCTATATTTTCATCGGGGATAATCTCCAGACCAACGATATTTTCCCCTTTTGGACTATTCCTTAAAGTACCAAACTTGAAATCATTTACCGTTCCGCTCAAATAACAGGCATTACCCCATCTGCGCCGCAACGCATTATCAAGTATAATGGAAGAGTATTTCTCCATTGAGGTGCCTGTCAGATACATATAACCGTTACCAGATCCAGTATTAAGTGTTTTATTCTCATCTGTAATTGTAAACCCCATCATATCTGCAGCAGCCTGGTCTGTCTTCAAAAAGTTCATTTCATAATAACTCTCATTGGTATCACTAAAACCGGTCATAATCCAACTTATTGCCGGAAATGTTGATATATGCCCTACTCTCTCTATATAACTTTCCCTTTGCAATTCATCTGCATATCTTTTGTCTTCTGCTGAATTGAATTCTACATATACCAAACCTTCTGTATTGTATCCTCTTGGCTCATTTATCAGAAGCGTGGTTTGCAGAAAAATTGCTATACACACTGCAATTGAAAAAATACTCAGGATTCCCTCAAAACACACAAATGCCCTGGTCAAGAACATTTTATCCTTAAATCTCTCCTCCCCTTTTATAACCTGAATTGGGTTATGTCTTATTGCAAACAAAGACGGCACAATACCGGCAACCAATCCCATTATAATTATTATTCCCGACAGCAACAAGTACTCATTCAGGTGCTGCATAGGATTTAAAGTTACCCCAAGAATTGCCCCAACATATTTGTTCAGCCCCATAGCTATAAGAATTGCAATAAGATAAAAAGCTGCAAGCAACACAAATGCCTCTGCAATACATCTTAAAACAATCCCCCTCTTTTCTGTACCCAAAAGCTGACGGATTGCAAACTCCTTCATCCTCAATCTTGAAAAGGCAATGGTAAGTGCTATATAATTGAACAATGAGGCAAGTACCAGAAAAGCACATATTATCATATATGTATCCAGGATCTTTCCATTTTTCATATTATCAAATGCCCATCCGAAGTTTCTCTCCTGCTGCTCCCTAATC
>X130_Alpine_Ibex__coassemble_106_pt1 | contig 12443 bp, 11 predicted proteins | sample X130_Alpine_Ibex__metabat2_high_PE_003 | metagenome-assembled genome bin X130_Alpine_Ibex | reverse complement strand
GGATGCAATGAAGAAGCAGCAGGAGGTTATGGCCCTTTACAACAAAACTGGTGTAAGTATGTTTGGCGGCTGTCTTCCAATGTTGTTGCAGTTCCCTATTTTGTTTGCAATGTTCAGATTCTTCCCTGCATCATTTGAGTTGAGACAAGAGGGTTTCTTGTGGGCAGATGATTTGAGTACATACGATTCAATTCTGCAGTTGCCTTTCAATATTCCTCTATACGGAGATCACGTGAGCTTGTTTGCAATACTAATGGCTGTTTCTATGTACTTCTACTCTAAGATGAATATGGACCAGATGCCAAGCAGTAACGAGATGGCAGGTATGAGAACAATGCAGTTGTACTTTATGCCAATCTTCCTGTTGGTGTTGTGTAACAATTTCTCAAGTGGTTTGAGCTACTACTATATGCTTTCCAACTTGTTTACAATTGTTCAGACTTGGGTTATAAGAAAGTACTTCGTAGATGAGAAGAAGTTGTATGCTCAGCTTCAGGCAAAGGCTGCAAGTTCCAAAGGTCCTAAAAAATCAAAATTCCAGCAGAGATTGGATGAGATGTACAAACAGCAGCAGGAGATGCAGAGACAGCAGCAGCAACAGATGCGTAACAGAAAATAAAACAAATCTGTATGAGTATTTCTAGTCAGATAGTTAAGATAAACAATGAACTGCCATCAACTGTAAAGTTGGTGGCAGTTTCAAAATTCAATCCGGTGGAATCAATCAGGGAGGCCTATGATGCTGGGCAACGCATTTTTGGAGAGAGCCGTCCACAGGAACTGAAAGAGAAAGTTTCCCAGCTTCCCGATGATATACAGTGGCATTTTATAGGACATCTTCAGACAAACAAGCTGAAAATGGTATTGCCATATGTTTCACTTGTGCACTCAGTGGACAGTGAGAGACTTTTGATGGAGATAAACAAATATGCTCTCAAGAACTCAATTAAGGTAAATTGTCTGTTGGAGGTGTTCATTGCACAGGAGGAGACCAAACAGGGTTTCTCAAAAGAGGAACTGTTTGAACTTTTGGACAAAATTCACCAGGAGCCGCTGGAAGGAGTTGAAATTTGCGGTCTTATGGGAATGGCCTCATTTGTAGAGGATGAAAGCCAGATTACAGCTGAATTTGAAGAGCTGTCAAAGATATTTTACCAGGCTAAAGAAAAATATATCTCCACTCTCCCCAATTTTAAGGAACTCTCAATGGGTATGAGTGGAGATTACAAGATTGCAATAGAGAAGGGGAGTACCCTTGTAAGAATTGGAACCAGTATATTTGGTGCCAGAAACTACAACAAGTAATCCTTATTTGATCTCTATATCACATTCAAACACAAAAGTGGCAGGACCTGTAAGATAAACATCTGTAAAGGTTTTGCTGCTTTTGTTGTATTTGAAGTCTACAGACAGGTCATCACCAACAGCGTGTATGTCATATTTCATAATGTCTGCCTCCTCCATTTTTCCGCCTTGTGGACATATAGCCATACTCTCTTTCTTGGCATAACCTTTATCTGGAGAATATAAGTATGTTGCAATTGATGAAGCTGTAACACCTGTACCGCAAGCGTAAGTCTCTGCCTCCACACCTCTTTCGTATGTGCGTACATTTATGCAGTTATCTTTCAATTCAACAAAGTTTACGTTTGTTCCACCCTCAAAATCGGAATGGTATCTCCAATACTTGCCTTTCTCATCAACAGGATAGTTTGCAACATCCTCAACAAATTCAACATAGTGAGGTGAACCTGTATTCAGGAAATATGCATTCTCCGAGTATTTGTCGCAAGCCTCAAGATCTTTCATTTTTAATCTTACTATACATCTGTATGGGGTGAACTCAAGCACTTGTGCTGTATGGAACCCGTCAATGGCATTAAAATCAAATTTCTTGATTCCTCTGTGTGCTGCAAATGCTACAAGGCAACGTCCGCCATTGCCGCACATACTTCCTTCATAACCGTCAGCATTGAAGTATCTCATAGAGAAATCGTGCTCGTGGCTGTGCCCCAAAAGCATCATACCGTCAGCTCCAATTCCAAAACGTCTGTCGCAAAGCAGTTTGATCTGCTGTGGAGAAAGATCATATTCATTGTTTCTGTTATCCAGGATAACAAAGTCATTACCAGCACCCTGGTATTTGTAAGCGTGAATAGTCATAATATCAGTTGTTTTTAATCATTTTATCAAGTTCATCAACCATTGCCCGGGCAACTTTTGCAGAGGCTCCTTTTCCACCCAGAATATCTCTTACATCCCGGTAATCTGAAAGCATTTTTGCCCTGTATTCTTTGTTGTGCAGAAGCTGGTCAAGTTCCGCATCAATAAGTTCAGGTGTACACTGGTGCTGTATCAGTTCTTTGAACAGCCCCTTGTCCATAATCAGATTTGCAAGACTTATGTATTTCAATTTTACCACCCGTTTTGCAATCTGGTATGAAATTTCATTTCCTCCATAGCACACCACTTGGGGAACCCCAATAAGGGCAGCCTCCAAACTTGCAGTGCCTGAGTTGATTATGGCAGCATCTGAGTGTCTTAGGATAGAATAAGTCTCCCCAATCATCAGTTTTATATTGCTGCATTTCTTCCCGATAATTTTTTCATATACCTCCATATCCATAGATGGGGCACAAGCCAGAAGAAACTGGTAATCGGGATGTTTTTGGGCAACAGATACCATTCGTGGAAGGAGATATTTTATCTCCCCCTTACGGCTTCCTGCCAAAAGGGCAACGGTATGTTTACCCGGTTTTGTGCCGGTTCTCCGGAAAAATGCCTCTTTGGTTTCAATTGCATTGCTGTGGTTGTCTACGCTGTCCAGTAGGGGATTCCCACGGTATATGGCATCAATTCCCCATTTTTTGAAATACTCAATCTCAAACGGGAATATTATAAACAGTCTGTCTACATATTTTTTCAATCTGTGTACTCTACTTTCTTTCCATGCCCATACTTTTGGCGCAATGTAATAGAATACCTTCATACCCCTCTCTTTGGCAAACCGGGCAATCTTAAAGTTAAATCCCGGATAATCTATAAGGATTAATATGTCGGGATTATAATTTAGAATATCATTTTTGCACTCCTGCAGGTTTTTTGCAATTTTCCCCAAATTTGCAACTACCTCCACAAATCCCATAATTGCACACTCCTTGTAATGTTTTACAAGGTCTGCTCCTGCCTCTTTCATCAGATCTCCTCCCCAGCACCTGATTTGGGCATTGTTGTCAATCTCCCTTATCCCCTTTATGAGGTTGGATCCGTGCAGGTCACCTGAGGCTTCTCCAGCTACAAGATAGTATCGCATATTTTTATAAAATGATATTATATTTCACTTTCTATATTCCATTTTTTCCCAAGGCGAATCAACGCTTCATAGTCAGTTGAGTCAACTTTGTGTGGTACAATGGAGATATATCCGGCATCTACAACCCTGTGGTCTCCACGGGGTGAATCTTCAAGGTCCTCAAAATTTCCTGTCATCCAGTAGTAGTCCCTACCTTTAGGGTCTGTCCTTTTGTTGAACTCCCTAACCCATCTCCCTTTTCCTTGTGATGCCATCCTTATCCCCTTTATTCCGGATAATGGAAGGTTCGGGAAATTTATATTCATGTATGTGCCTCCATCCGGCGGATTGCTGATTATTTTTTCAATCAGGGATGGCAACAGCCCTTCTACAGCAGAAAAATCGGGGTTTGGATTATGTGTGTCTATTGATACCCCAATAGAGGGTACGCCATACAGACACCCCTCTGCAGCTGCTCCCAATGTGCCTGAGTATACAGCGGCAGCCGATGTGTTGGCACCGTGATTTATACCTGAAACAATCAGGTGCGGTTTGGTGTTGATATATATGAAATTTGCAGCCCATTTTATGCAGTCTGCAGGAGTTCCGGTAAGGGCGTATGTTGTAACCCTGTTGTTATAATCAGATGTGTATGAGCCAATTTGCTCACATCTTAAAGGTTCGTCCAATGTGAGTGCAGCAGATTTCCCGGATTGCGGATACTTGGGTGCTACAACTGTTACATTGCCGTATTTTGAGAGCATTCGGGCTACAAGTCCAATACCTTTTGAAGTGTAGCTGTCATCGTTGGTTACAAGTATCTCAAGCATACAGTAATGTTTGGGTTAATAAAATATTGAAAAAAACTTTGTAAAGATAGTTAATTTTCACTCAATTTTATATCTTTGCAACGTTTTAAAAAATAGGATAAAGTTCAATTTATAAATACATTAGAAATGGGTAAAATTAAAATTGGTATTAACGGTTTCGGACGTATCGGCCGTTTGGTTTTCAGAGCTGCTCAGGAGAGAGATGACATTCAGGTTGTAGGTATCAATGACCTTATTGATGTTGAGTACATGGCATATATGCTTAAGTATGACACAATGCACGGCAAATTTGCTGGTACTGTAGAGGTTAAAGATGGCAAACTTGTTGTTAACGGTAATGAGATCCGCGTAACTGCTGAGAAAAACCCTGCAGATCTTAAATGGAATGAGATTGAGGCAGAGTACGTAGTTGAGTCAACAGGTTTGTTCCTTACTAAAGAGAAAGCTCAGGCTCACCTTCAGGCTGGTGCCAAGAGAGTTGTTATGTCAGCTCCTTCAAAAGATGATACTCCTATGTTCGTTTGCGGTGTGAACTTGAACGAGTATGTAGGTCAGGAGATTGTTTCTAACGCTTCTTGTACTACTAACTGTCTTGCTCCAGTTGCAAAAGTTCTTAACGATAAATTTGGTTTGAAAGATGGTCTTATGACTACTGTTCACTCTGCTACAGCTACTCAGAAAACTGTAGACGGTCCTTCAGTTAAAGACTGGAGAGGTGGTAGAGCTGCTTGCGGTAACATTATCCCTTCTTCAACTGGTGCTGCTAAAGCTGTAGGTAAAGTTATCCCTGCTCTTAACGGCAAACTAACAGGTATGTCAATGCGCGTTCCTACTTTGGACGTTTCTGTTGTTGACCTGACTGTTAACCTAGAGAAACCAGCTAAATATTCAGAGATCTGTGCAGCTATGAAAGAGGCTTCAGAGACTTATTTGAAAGGTATTCTTGGTTACACTGAGGATGCAGTGGTTTCTTCAGACTTCCTAGGTGACAAACGTACTTCAATCTTTGATGCAACTGCAGGTATCGCTCTTACTGATACTTTCGTTAAGATTGTTTCTTGGTACGACAATGAGATCGGTTACTCTAACAAAGTTCTTGATCTTATCAAACATATGTCAACTGTTGCTTACAAATAATAAGTTTACAGACAATACAGAAGAAGGTGACTGCAAGGTCACCTTCTTTTTTTATATGCATACCCAAAACTTTTCACCTGCAACGGACATTGTTTGGCTGGCTCTGGTGTGGATATATTATAAGATTGTATTACATCCTGTCGGTGAGCTTCTGCACAACCTTGAAGTTTGAGAAAAACTCCTTTGCAAATACCCTCATTACTGTATATGCAGGGATTGCTATCAGCATGCCTATGATACCGGCAACGTTGCCGGCTATGAGGATTACAAGGAAAATCTCAAGCGGATGGGCTTTTACGCTGTTGGAGTAAATATATGGCTGGAAGATGAATACATCCACCAAATGGGTTACAGTGAACACAGCAATCAGTTTTATTGTAATAATATGCAGCATTGGATCTGCTCCCGCGCTATAGAACGAAACAATACTCATTATTGTGCCGAATGCTCCTGCCGTAAGGGGTCCTATATATGGGATTACATTCAATATTCCCGACAGGAATGCCAGCACTACCGACATCTGGAAAGATACTCCGCAGATGAAGTGGAGTCCTAATGTGTTTAGTGCGGTAATGAAAAGTGCCTCAATGCTTATTCCTGTAAAGTATCTTATCAGCAGGCTGTTTACATTTGAAATTGCACGCCGGGTGTTCTCCTCATATTTGTCGGGAACAAAAATGAGAATCATATTTGTGAATGTGCTGTTGTCTTTAAGGAAGAAGAAGGTTACAAATACTATTGTAAATATTGATACAAAGGTGTTTACAAGGAACGATGTTACAGAACTGAAGGCATCTGTAAAGAGCGAAAAACTGAAGATGGACTTGATTTTGTCCATAAGCATATTCTCTATAGTGAAATCTTTGTCCATTGTAGGGAAGAACTCGTGCAGTTTAAGGTTCATATCGTAAAGTGGAACTGCAAGTTTTTTGTTTATCTCTTCCAGGTTGATTGTGCTCATTTCGCTTACAATTTTGCCTACAAGGGGGATGATGAACATAATAAGCCCTGTAAGGATTGTGGCTATTATAATGAGTGTTACAAGAGCTGCTATTGATGGAGATACCTTTATCTTTCCTATTTTCAGTGATGTAAGGAAGTCCATTATAGGGTTTCCCACAAGGGCAAGAACAGCAGAAATAAGTATGCAAGTGAGTATATTGCTGAAATACCAGGCCAGGAACAATATGGCCGCAGTTCCTACAGCAACAATAATATATTTTGAAAGCTTGTTCATATGAGAGTAGTTTAATTTCAAATATAACAAGAACTTGTGTAAAATGTGGTATGAATTTTATTTTCCTGGCAATAATTTTAGTACCAAAAATAGTTTTTGCTGTTGTAGAGGTTGGTAAGAAAAATTATCTTTGTGTTCCGTATGAAAACAGGTTTTGATAACGAAAAGTATCTTAAGATACAATCCGAACATATCAAAAAGCGTATTGAGCAGTTCGGCGACAAATTGTACCTAGAATTTGGGGGCAAGTTATTTGATGATCACCATGCAAGCAGAGTTTTGCCGGGTTTTCTTCCCGACAGTAAACTCCATATGCTTGTACAGTTAAAGGAATATGCAGAAGTGCTGCTGGTAATCAGTGCGTTGGATATAGAGAAGAACAAGACCAGAGGAGATCTTGGAATCACATACGATGAGGATGTTCTCCGTTTGCGTGCTGAGTTTGAAAATGTTGGCTTCTACGTGAGCGGTGTAATAATTACCCATTACAACGGCCAGTCCAGTGCTGATGCATACAGAAAGCGTCTGGAGCGTTTGAACATTAAGGTATATTACCATTATACCATTGAGGGGTATCCTAACAATGTGGCCCTTATTGATTCAGATGAGGGATTTGGCAAGAACGATTATGTAGAGACCTCTCGCCCGTTGGTGGTTGTTACTGCTCCAGGTCCGGGCAGTGGAAAAATGGCTGTGTGCCTCAGTCAGCTGTATCACGAAAACAAAAGGGGTGTAAAGGCCGGTTATGCAAAATTTGAGACCTTCCCTGTATGGAACCTTCCATTGAAGCATCCGGTGAACCTGGCATACGAGGCGGCTACTGCAGACCTCAATGATTTGAATATGATTGACCCGTTCCATTTGGAAGCATACGGCGATATTGTGGTTAACTACAACAGGGATGTTGAGATCTTCCCGGTTCTTAATGCCTTGTTTGAGGGAATATATGGGGAGAGTCCGTACAAGTCACCTACAGATATGGGTGTAAATATGATCGGATTCTGTATGAGTGATGAGGATGCCTGTTGTGATGCTGCAAGGGAGGAGATAATAAGGAGGTATTATTATGCATTGTGCAATCTTGCAGAGAAGGGTAGCAATGAGAATGAGGTTAACAAGATTGCCCTTATAATGAAGCAGGCAAAACTGGAGACGTCGTACAGGCGTACTACAGTTGCAGCCAAAGAGAGAAAAGAGATAGAGGGGGTGCCGGCTGCTGCAATTGAGCTTCAGGACGGAACAATTATAACGTCCCGTACCAGCCCTTTGCTTGGTCCGAGTGCTGCACTCATTTTGAATGCCACCAAGCATCTTGCCGGAATACCGCATAATGTTAAGCTGATTCCGGAGAATATGATATCTCCAATACAGAAAACCAAACTTGAGTATCTGCACGGAAATAATCCGCGCCTGCATACAGATGAGGTGCTTGTGGCTATATCTATGTTGAGCAATAGTGATGAGAATTGCCGCAAGGCATTGGAGCAGCTTCCAAAATTCAAAGGATGTCAGGTACACTCAACTGTAATGCTTAGCGAGGTTGACAGGAAAATCTTCAAGAAACTTGGAGTTGGCCTTACCTGTGATCCGGTGAAGAAAATAAAATAACCCGATACATCTAACTAATTTATAACTACCTATGAAAAAATTACTGTTTTTGTTCGTATTCCTGGCGGTAGCAGCTACCGGCCTTAGGGCTGATGAAGGTATGTGGTTGCCATCCGAGATTATCCTTAAGATAAAGGATATGCAAGCTAAAGGTTTCAAACTTACAGCAGAGGATATCTATAGTGTAAACAACTCATCATTGAAAGATGCAGTTGTACATTTTGGAGGTGGCTGTACAGGTGAAATCATTTCAAATGAGGGATTGCTTATAACCAACCACCACTGTGGTTATGGTCAGATTCAGTCTCACAGTTCTGTTGAGCACGATTACCTTAGAGACGGTTTCTGGGCAATGACAAGAGAGCAGGAGCTTCCAAATCCTGGCCTTACAGTCTCTTTCCTTGAGTATATGAAAGATGTTACTGATGAGGTATTGAAGGGCTACAAACCAAATATGCCTGAGGCAAAACGTATTGAGATTGTAGCTAAAAACTCAAAAGCAATTGAGGAGAAAGCTGTTAAAGAGGGTAAAAGTTTGAGGGCTACAGTAAAACCGCTTTACTATGGCAACCAGTATTTCCTTTACGTATTTAAAGTGTTTACTGATGTAAGACTTGTAGGTGCACCACCTTCATCAATCGGTAAATTTGGTGGTGATACAGACAACTGGATGTGGCCAAGACACACTGGAGACTTCAGCTTGTTCAGAGTTTATGCCGGTGCAGACAATGAGCCTGCTCCTTATTCTGAGGATAACGTGCCTTATAAACCAAAAAGATTCTTTAAAGTTAATGCCAAAGGTATAAACGAGGGTGACTTTACAATGGTATACGGTTTCCCTGGCAGAACAAACGAGTATCTTTTCTCTGATGCTGTAAAATATACAGCAGAGAAATCAAACCCTCACAAAATTGCATTGAGAACTCTACGTTTGGATATCCAGAATAGGGAGATGTCTAAAGACCAGGCTGTAAGAATCAAATATGCTTCCAAAAATGCATCTGTTTCAAATGCTTGGAAAAAATGGCAGGGTGAGGCAAAAGGTATCTTCAGAATGCGTGCAATTGAGAACAAGCAGGAGTTTGAGAAGAACTTTACAAAATGGGCGCAGGGCAAACCTGAGTATGAGAATCTTGTAGCGAAATTCCACGAACTTTATGGTGCAATTGCAGAGTTGTCTTTGGTTCAGGATTATCAGAACGAGGCTTTGAATGCTGTTGAGCTTGTTGCATTTGCCGGTAGAGGCCAAAGAGGTGCAGAGAAGTTCTATAAAGACTACTATATGCCAATAGACAAAGATTGTTTTATTGCACTATATAATGCATATAACAAGAATATTGCAGACAAATACAAATCTCCATACTTTATGGAGCAGTTGGCAAAATATGGCAGCATAGAGGCGTGGGCAGATGCGTTGTTTACCCAGGAGCCTAATCTTGAGATGGCCGCTGAAATCTATAAGAACACAAATGCTCATTTCAGAGAGAACTATGCTCCAATCCTTGATTCAGTAAATAAAGAGATTACACTTCTTTACCGTACTTATATGAGAGGACAGATGGAGTACAATAAGGCAAACAGAGGAACCAAAGTATTCTATCCTGATGCAAACTCAACTTTGAGGGTTGCTTATGGCCAGGTTAAGGGTTATTCACCTTCTGATGCAGTATATTTTACCCCTGTTTCATCATTGGACGGTGTTATTGAGAAAGATAATCCTGAGATTTATGACTACAATATTCCTCAGAAATTGAGAGATCTTCACGCAGCCAAAGATTATGGACAGTGGGAGGTTAACGGTTCTGTACCGGTGGCATTCATTGCAACAAACCACACTACCGGAGGTAACTCAGGCAGCCCTGTCCTTGATGCTGAAGGTAACCTTATTGGTGTAAACTTCGACCGCGTATGGGAAGGTACAATGAGTGATGTGGTTTATGATCCTCAGGTATGTAGAAATATCTCCCTTGATATCAGATTTGCATTGTTCGTTATAGACAAACTGGCAAATGCAGACCATTTGTTGGAGGAGATGGTTATTGTCAAATAACAGCAACAGTATATAACAGATAACCCTGCCGGCATTACACTGGCAGGGTTATTTTTTTTGTGGAGGAATTTTTTATTTCTGAAGGCTTGTATTGGCAACGGCAACGTTTATTATACGTCCCATATGCTCAGTGCCGTTAAGTGCTGCAATGGCAGCATTAGCCTGCTCTTCATTGTCCATTTCTACAAAGCCGTATCCTTTAGATCTGCGGGTAACTTTGTCGTGAATAATTCTGGTAGAGGAAACTTCTCCATAAGGGGCAAACATCTCAGCCAAATCCTCTTTTTTAGCCTTGAAACTAAGGCTTGAAACAAAAATGTTCATATAGGTTTTAAATTATTAGGATTATATATTGTTGTGCTTACAAAGTTAATAAAATAATGCTCTCTGCAATAAAATATTTAAGTTGATATGAACAATATTGAACTGTTGAGCATTTCTATCATAAAGTTCAGGCAACTTGCCAGTATATCATTTATGAATGGTACCCATTGTAAAATGAATGCAATGGAAAATATATGCAGGATAACAGTAGCAAGTGGAACTGCTATAAGGTTTGTAATGAGGAAATAGGGTGAGCCTGTGCCAAAATAGAACAGCAATAGTGGGAGGGTAGCAATCTGGCAACATATTGATATTGAAATGTTTTCCCATATCTTCAATCCAATCCGTTGTATTGGTCTTCCAGAGGTGAGAGGTATCCCCGTAACAACGGAAAACGCATTCCTGCACACAGGATAAAAAGCTCCAATGCCAATTACTGCAGCATATGAGAGCTGGAACCCTATGCTTGTAACCTGCCAAGGGGCAATAGCTCCAATAACTATTGCCGAAACTGCCAGTGCATCCCATTTTGATATATCCCTGAAGTATTGTATCCCAAACCTGTATATGATAATCATTGTTGTGGCACGGACAGATGACGGCGAACACCCTGTTATTACAGTATAAATGAAAATCAGCACCAGCGCCGTCAAATCCTTAATTATTTTCCCTTTTCCCAAAAACGACAAAGGGGTACACAAATGCCCCAAAATACTGTATATTATTCCAATATGTAGTCCCGACAAAGCCAGTATATGCATTGCACCTGAGCGTGAATAGGATTGTTTCAATTCTTTATCCATAAACTCCTTTCTTCCCACAGTCAGAGCACAGAGAGTTGAGTGCGCATCATTTGTGGTTGTAAACTTTTCAAGATAATCTGTTGTTTTTGTTTGTATATGGGAGATTCTTTGGGCTATTGAAGATGATAATTTGTCGGGAAGCAGATTGCCTGCCCCTTTTGCATAAATATAACTTCCGGCTCCGGAACAAAATATTGCAAGATGTGAGAAAATCAGAAAGAGAAGTGCATTTTTCCTGGTTGATGCAGCAAATGCAAGAAGTATTGGAGTAAGGATTAGGGGGGCAATTGTGAATGTGGAATATACACTTCCGCAGATTATCCCCAGTAAGTATGCAATTGAATATGTGATACACCCTCTACCCATCGCCTCCTATTAAAAATCTTCATAAAAGTAGTGATTTTGAAGTATATTTGCAAATATGAGAAAGGTGGCATTCATACATAATCCTATATCTGGAGCCGGTGTAAAAAAAGAGGTTATCGGATACATTGAGAGGCAAATGGAGAGGTATCCGGATTTTCAGATTGAGTTTTACAGGACAAAATCTGCAGGTGATGCCTGTAGTGCGGCTATGGATTATGTTGCCCGCAATTTTGACATTGTTGTGGCCATTGGTGGTGATGGTACTGTAAATGAGGTTGCTAAGGGGCTTGTGGGAAGTCCGGTAAAATTGGGGATAATTCCTATGGGGTCGGGTAACGGTCTGGCCAGACATCTTGGAATTCCCCTCCATTATCAGGAGGCAGTCAAGATTATTTTTGAGGGTAATAGCATTAAGATTGATGCGGGGAGGATTAATGACGAGTATTTTTTCTGTACTGCAGGGGTGGGATTTGATGCTGTTGTGGGAGAGAAGTTCAATGCCTCTTCAACAAGGGGGCTTGTGACATATATGGAACATTGTGCCAAAGAGTATATGAAATATGAGCCTCAGGAGTATGAGATAGATATGCTTGGGAAAAAGTTCAGGCAGAAAGCTTTCCTTATAACATTTGCCAACGGTTCGCAATGGGGTAACAATGCCTTTATTGCGCCAAATGCCAATATTTCAGATGGAATGATGGATGTTGTGATATGGCGCAATTCTCCAATGGTTACTATGCCGCTTATAACTGCAGAATTGTTTCTTAAGAGGCTTAAATATTCCGACTTTGTTGAT
>X130_Alpine_Ibex__coassemble_104_pt1 | contig 12614 bp, 7 predicted proteins | sample X130_Alpine_Ibex__metabat2_high_PE_003 | metagenome-assembled genome bin X130_Alpine_Ibex | reverse complement strand
TCCTTGCGCATTCCAGAACGAGTTGAACGAGGCTGATGCTAAGGAGCTTTGGCTAACGGTACATGGTGCTGCGCTGAGGTTTCTAACATGGGTTGTACTCCTGAGGCTATCCACGCATTCCAGGCAGCAGGTATTCTCTTCGCTCCAGGTAAGGCTGTTAACGCAGGTGGTGTAGCTACTTCAGGTCTTGAGATGACTCAGAACGCTACTCATATCAGCTGGTCAGGCGCAGAGGTAGATGCTAAACTTCACTACATTATGCAGAGCATCCACGAGGCTTGCGTTAAATTCGGACAGCTTCCTGATGGTAGAGTTGACTACGTGAAAGGTGCTAACATTGCAGGTTTCATGAAAGTTGCTCAGGCTATGTTGGAGCAGGGTATTATCTAATAATATACCTAACCAAAAATATTGGCGGGACTGGTTTTCCAGTCCCGCTTTTTTTTTTTATATTTAAAACTTTATTATATTTGCATCTTCCCTTAATTGGGTGGATTGTAGAGATGAAAAACCTACAAAAAAATTAATATTAACCTTAAAACAAACTTTTATGAGAAAAGTAAAGTTTTTCTTAACAGTACTCTCATTATTTGCAGTTAGTTTTGCGTGGGCACAAAACATAACTGTTAAAGGTACTGTTACTGATCAAAGCGGATCTCCTATAATTGGAGTATACGTTTTGCTTCAGGGTTCTACTCAGGGTACTTCTACAGATGTAGATGGTAATTACCAGATTAGTGCACCTGCTAATGGAACTCTAGTTTATACCCTAGTTGGTATGAAAGATGTTGTTATGCCTATCAACAACAGATCTTCAATTAATGTAGTTATGGAAGAAGAGGCTGAGATGCTTGACGACGTTATGGTTGTTGCCTACGGTACTGTAAGCAAAGAGGCTAAAACTGGTTCTGTAACAACAGTTAAATCAGATGTTATTGGAAGCGCTCCAGTTGCTTCAGTTGAGAAGATGCTTGCTGGTAAAATGGCCGGTGTACAGATTTCTTCTTACTCTGGTCAGCCAGGTGCTCCTTCAACTATCCGTATCCGTGGTATCTCTTCTATTGGTGCCGGCAGTGATCCTCTATGGGTTGTTGACGGTATTCCAGTTATGACCAACGACCAGAACGTTATGTCAAACGTTGGTGCAGGTTCTGGTACTACTATGTCGGCAATCAACCCTAATGATATTGAGTCCATTACAGTTCTAAAGGATGCTGCAGCGGCTTCTATCTACGGTTCACGTGCTGCTAACGGTGTTATCCTTGTTACTACAAAGAGCGGTAAACAGGGCAGATCATCATTTACAGCAAGAGCTAAAGCTGGTGTAACCCAGATGTCAAATGACAAAAATTTCAGACCAGTTAGCGCTGCTGAACTTTTGGACTACCAGAGAAATATGATCATCAATGCTGGTTTCAATCCAGATGATGCACAGGGTGGCTACTACCGTCCAATGTCTTTGTTGAATGGTGAGATTACTGACTGGTATGATCATCTAACAAGAGTTGGTACAATGCAGGAGTATGAGATTAACGGTCTTGGCGGTAATGACAAATCAAGCTTCTATACTTCATTGTCTTACCACGATGAGACTGGTATCTACTATGGTGTTGACTACCAGAGATTCACTGCACGTTTGAATGCAGATTACAAACTTTTGAACAACTTGAAAGTTGGTGCTAAAATCAATGCAGGTTATGCAGATCAGAACTCTGGTCAGATGGGTAGCTTGTATTATTCAAACGGTGCGTTTGCAATGTGGAATATCCTTCCTTGGGAGCCTGCATACGATGAGAATGGCAAACACAATCAGGATCTTCCTAACAATGCAAACACTAACCCTAGAGCTATTGCTGAGTATGATCAGTATAACGATAAATCATACCGTTTCCAGGGTAGTATGTTTGTTGAGTACAAACCTATCAAACAAGTTACCATCAAATCTACCAATGGTGCTGAGATGAGTTTGGTTAACTCAAGACAGTATTGGGCTCCAGAGACAAATGAGGGTACTTCAACTCTTTGGACATACCGTACAGAGGAGTACAGACTTACCACTTCAAATACTGCTTCATATGATGATATGTTTGGCAAGCACTCTGTAAGAGTTCTTGCAGGTCAGGAGGCTCAGTATGATGCTTATAATTACTTTGGTGGCAAATCACCAGATGTAGATCCTGCTATCCCATTCCCTAACACCTCTTCAGCTGAGAAAGATGCTGTTTACTACGGTGAGAGTGCAGAGACATTGATGTCATTCTTTGGTATTGCAGATTATAGCTTTGATTCCAAATATTATCTACAGGGTTCAGTTCGTTACGATGGTTCTTCATTGTTCGGTTCTGAGACTCAGTGGGGTTTGTTCTGGAGTGCTTCAGCTTCTTGGAACATGCACAATGAGAACTGGCTAAAAGATGTAAGATGGTTGAATACCCTTAAACTTAGAGCTTCATACGGTGTAAACGGTAACAACAATATCTCAAGATATTTGGCTTATGGTTTGTACGCAACTTCAACTTACAACGGTTTCACAGGTATGCTTCCTTCACGTGTTGCTAACCCTAACTTGTCTTGGGAGAAAAACAAATCTTGGAACTTTGGTGTTGACTACGCATTCCTAGACAGAATTAATGGTAGTATTGAGGTTTACCAGCGTAATACAGAGGATATGCTACTTAGCAAACGTGTTCCTCAAACATCTGGTTTCACTTCAAACACTATGAACATTGGTGCTGTAAGAAACAGAGGTTTTGAGTTTATGGTTGAGGGTGGTATCGTTAGAACAGAGGATATTACCTGGACAGCTGGTTTCAATATTGCAATGAACAGATCTAAGGTTATTGACCTTGCAGGTTCAGAGTTCCTTACTGCAACAGACCAGCGTAATGGTGGTGACACTCCTGTAAGAATTGTAAACGGTGAGCAGCTATATCAGTTCTATGTACGTGACTGGTACGGTGTTAACCCTTCAAACGGTGACGGTTTGTGGTATGCAGAGGATGGTTCTCTAACCAACGACCGTTCTAAAGCAAGATATGCTTACATTGGTTCACCAGAGGCTAAAGCTACAGGTGGTTTCAATACTCAGTTCTCTTGGAAAGGCCTTTCTTTGAGCGCATTCTGTGAGTACACTATGGGTAATGATGTTCTTATTGCAAACATTTACGGTTGGTATGATGATGATATCAACGTTCCAGTAAACAACTTTGCACTTAACTATTGGAAAAAACCTGGTGATACAGCTACTAACCCTAAACCAGTTGTAGGTTCTTCGTCAGTTTACTATGCAGGTTACTCAAGCCGTTTCCTACAGGATGGCAGCTATTTGAGAATTAAAGATATCACTTTGTCTTACAACTTGCCTCAGACAATCAGCAAAAAAGCTGGTATGAAGAATGTTAAAGTTTATGTAAGAGCTATCAACCCTTATACTTTCCACGATGTAGAGGGAGTATTTGATCCAGAGCTAGGTTCACTAGGTTATGAGTCTGGTGGTGGATACTCAATGGTTAAATCATTTATTGGCGGTCTAGAGATTACATTCTAAATAAAGAAATGAAGATGAAAAATATTAAAATATTATTGTCAATAATTGTTGCCCTCTCTTTTACCAGCTGTGGTGATTTCCTAGAGAAGGGACCAACAACTTCTCAGAGTACAGAGGTTACTTTGAGTAACTATGCGGGTCTTAACAAGGCTGCGTATGCTGCAATTATGCCTATGTACAGCTGGTATAGCAGCTCATACGTTCAGATGGTTGAGATGCGTTCAGGTAACGGCCGTAGAGAGGCTTCAGGTACTTTCCAGAGTGGTAGATTCTACTCAGAGTACATTTGGAACTATTCAGCAGATGCTACTTCAGGTATGTGGGGTAACGCATATTATGTAATTTCAGCTGCAAATAACGTAATCAATAACCTTGAGGGTAAAGACAGCGAGGATGGCGTAACCCTACAGGATTTGAATAACCTTAAAGCTGAGTGTTTGTTCGTAAGAGCTATGGCTCACCACATCCTTGTTCTTTACTATGCACAGCCATACACTTATCAGCCAGATGGTTTGGGTGTACCTGTTGTATTGGAGACAAAATTGGATGAGCCAGCAAGAAACACTACTAAAGAGGTTTATGCCCAGATTGTAGCAGACCTTTTGGAGGCTGAGTCAATTATGGCAGCAGACTACCAGAGAGCAGGTGTTACTGATGCTAAAGCTACTGTAACTGTTCCTGCTATTCAGGCTCTTCTTTCAAGAGTTTACCTTTATATGGGTGAGTGGCAGAAATCTGCAGACTATGCTACAAAGGTTATCAATAACTCTAAATACAACCTTTGGACTGCTGAGGAGCTTCCTACAGTATGGACAAAAGATGTAGCAACTGAGAACGGTGAGGTTATCTTGGAGTTCTACGGCAAGAAAACTAACGGTTACTACCAGTCTTGGAGTGACATTTCATATGTTACAAATCCTAACGGTTATGCAGACTGCGGTGTTTCAAATGACCTATACAGCTTGTATGAGGATACTGACGTAAGAAAATCTTTGCATAGAACTGATAAAGACAACGTTTCTGGCGGTTTGCAGTGGACTACCAAATATGCTGGTAAAGGTGACGGTACACCAGACTGTAACAACATTATTGTATTGCGTCTTTCAGAGATGTATTTGAACAGAGCTGAGGCTATCCTTAACGGTGCGAGTGTAGCTGGTGCAACTGCAATTTCTGATATTAACGCAATTAGAGCAAACAGAGGTGTTGAGCCTTTGACTTCTTGTGCTTTTGGTGATGTTAAACTTGAGAGAAGACTTGAGCTTGCATACGAGGGTCACTATCTATGGGACCTTGGAAGATGGGGTGATCCAGTTGAGAGAACTGACTTCACAGCAGGTGACTCTTTCAAAAATATTCCATTCCCAAGCTACAAATGGGCTCTTCCAATTTCTCAGAGTGAGTTGGATATCAACCCTAACCTTGTTCAGAATCCTGAATATTAATAAATAGAAGAAAAATGAAAAAGATATTTTTATTATTTAACATATTTGCTCTATGTCTGTTGGCTGCTTGTAATCCAAATGAGTATGCTGTATTTGACGATAATGATGCTTTTGTGGCATTTGATGGAGCAAGCTATTCCATTTCAGAGCAAGGTGGTTCTATAAGCATTCCTGTAACTCTTGCTTCTGTAAAAGGTATTGAGACTACTGTAACTGTTTCTGGTGTTGATGGTACTGCTGCATCTGGCAGAAACTACAATGTTAAGAATGGTGGTAAGCTAATGTTCAATGCAAACACAAGAACTGCATATGTGGAGGTTGAAATTATTGATTTGGCTGGTGACTATACAGGCGACCTTAAATTCACTTTGTCATTCTCTGATTTGGGTGGTGTAAATGCGGGTTACAGATCTACTGTTACTGTAACTATCCAGGATGAGGATCACCCACTTTCAGCAATCTTGGGTACATACAATGTTAGTGGTGAAAGTTACTTTAATGGTCCTACTAATACTTATATGGTATTTGAGAAAGATGCAGTGGATGAGACTAAAGTATGGATCCGCAACTTGTTCTGTAATCCAGGTTGGGATATTCCTGAGACAGCATTGTATGGTGTTGTAAATTCAGATATGACCGCAATTACAGTTCCTCTAGGACAGACAACTGAATATCAGCACAGCGGTGCAAGCGTATACTTGTTTGGTGTTGATGCGGACTTGAATATCTATGATGCAGGCAATATGATCATTAACATTGTTAATGGTGGTGCAGGTATTGAACTTAATGAACTTGCTCCAGCATTGTATATTGATGGTGCTGGTTATGTTAATGTAATGCTTCCTCCTGTAACTGGAGTTAAAGCTCAGTAACATACACAGAAGAGATCATATGTTCATTAATGAATTAGGGTGGCTCATGCCACCCTTTTTTCTGTATACATACAGATATTGATTTTTTTGTTATATTTGGAGAAATATATTTGTATGAGAAGATTTGCGATATTTACAATCTTGTTCTCTCTATTGGGAACAATTTTGCAGGCACAAGAGCCTACAACAACCTGGCCTTATATTTACAACGATTTTCAGAATGCTACCCTATATCTGAAGAGTGGCGGCAAACAACATTATCTGGCAAATATCCATCTTCAGGCAAGCCAGCTGCATTATGTAAAGGACAACAGTAATATAATGGAGGCAAATTTGAAAGACATTCTATTGGTTGAGATAGGCTCCAAAAGGTATATGAACATAAACAATTCCCTTATGGAAATTGTTGCTGAAGGAAACAAGGGATTTATAGCAAGACTGGCATCTCCCGACTATTCAAGAATGAACGAAACTGGTGGAGCATATGGTTCATCTTCCAATACAATTTCCACAAAGGCACTTACATCATTGGAGGGGATAGGTTCCATTACAAATCATATGTTGCAGCAGTCAGAAAAGGAGAGCGGAAAAATTATTCCATTACAATATGAACTTTATCTTGTGGCCAATGGCAGTGTTTATCCTTGTCAGAAGAAGCTTTTTGAGAAGCTTATTCCTGCCAACAAGCAGGGTGAACTGAAAGGTTTCCTTAAGCAGAATAAAATAAAATGGAATGATCCGCAGAGCTTGATCAAACTTGCAGAATTTTTACAATAAAAATCATCGGGAATGAGAAATAGGGTTTCAATATTATTTAAGAGTATTTTTGCTATTCTTCTTGTTGCAGTTGCAGTATCTTGCAGTGAGGAGGATAATATTCAGGTATCAGCATCATCAATGGAGATGGAGGTGCAGGGTGTATCATTTACAGTAACATCAAATGTGTCGTGGACAATAACCCAGAGCGGCAATTACAGCTTTTCTGTATCACCTGTAAATGGAGTTCCCGGTTCAACAACAGTAAAAGTTGCATATACCCCAAATGATACTGGAGAACCAAGAAATTCCACACTTTCAGTATCTGGAGGAAGCGCAAGCGCAGCAGTGCAGATAACACAACAGGCACTTCAATTTAACACAGCACAGGATACATTGTATTTTCCCGATGGAGTATTAACAAAGAGTATTGCAATACAGAGTAACACAGAGTGGTCAGTAGCAGGTATTACAATTCCGGATTGGATTACATCCATAACACCACAGCAAGGTAAAGGCAATGGGGAGTTAAGTATAACAGTTAAAGGGGATACTGAGCGTATTTCTGAAAAAAATTACCTTTTAAGAATAACTTACGGGGGCAGTTTGACCAAAAGGATTGAGATAAAGCAGGAGCCGGCATACAATAATCCGCCAACAAAGCCGGTCTCAACTTATCCTGCCGGACATAATGATGTAACATTAATGCCAACGTTTGCTTGGGAACCATCCACAGATGTTGAAGGTGATGAGCTCTCGTATTATGTGTTAATTTCAGAAGATGGTAACAACTGGAAAAGAATTACAGGTGGCAAAACAACATCTGTACCGCTCCCAGCTTCCATAGGCGTTTTGAAATCCAATACATTGTATTACTATAAGGTGGTTGCAGATGATGCTCATTACAAGGGTACTACCGAGTCTGATATATATACATTCACAACATCTGATAAGGATGCATACGCAGATGGCGACTATCTCGTATATATGGAGAGTACCAAAGCGAACCCTGTAAAACTATTTTTTACTGGGGATGGATATTTGGCTGAGCATTTCAAGTATGGAGGGTTGTTTGATAAGGATATAAATGAGGCAATAGAGGCATTGTTTGAAATTGAACCGTACAAATCATACAGAGAGTATTTTACAGTATACAAGATTGCTGCATACAGTTCTGAGACAGGAATAACCAACCTTGCAGAGAATGATGTTAAAAATACAAGATTCAGATTGCAATGGGAGGGGGGCAGAAGTACAAGCCTTTCTCTTCCCGATAGTGGAGAGAGTGTATTTGCACTATGCAAAACTATAGAGGGGATTTCGGATAATGATTTTAAACGCAGTTCAGTAGCAGTCATTTCTAATGCAGATGTTTATGCAGGAACTTGCTGGAGTTGGGGCGATGGAAAGAATATATCACTTATCACATATTCCAGAGATTCACAAAATGGTATGACAAAATTTGCAAATGTGGTGCGTCACGAGATGGGTGGACATGGCTTTGGCATGTTGGGTGATGAGTATCAGAATTCATCGGAAAGTATACCATCAGATGAAAAGGAAGATTTGTTGGCTTGGCAGAGTGTAGGTCATAGTATGAATCTTTCTGTATACCCATTGCAGAAAGATTCCCCATGGAGCCATTTTGAAGGGTTGAAAGAGTATTCTCACGTAAGTATGTTTGAAGGTGGCGGTTATTACAAATATGGAGTGTGGAGACCGGAAAAGATAAGTTGTATGGAGGATAACAGACCTTATTATAATTCTCCTAGCCGATACTATATTGTAAAGAGAATATTAAGTGTTGCAAAAGAGGAACTTACAATGGAGAAGTTCATTGAAAAGGATGTGCAGAAGACAGATAATTCAGAGACAAAAGCTGTGAATTTTGTAGAAGAATTCAGGCCATTAGGTAGGCCGGTATTGATTCCGTAACAACTCTGTTGCTTATAGATTGTAACTATTTTAGGTTGTTTTACTATAAAACATATCAATTTTAATAATAAAATCCCCCATTTTAATAAAAATAAGGGGGATTTTTTATTTTTTATAGATTGAAATATAAAATCACAACAGGTTTAAGTGCTTGTAAATCTGTGTTGTAGGCGCAAATATGTGCAAAAAGTGTAGAAATTTCTTTGAAAAAGAAAAAAATATTAGTTAATTGCGCACTTATTATTGTTGTGCGTAGTGGGTATAGTGCGTGCTTACAAACAGAAAATTAATTTATACCTAATAATTAACCTAAAAATTTAACGTTATGTTTAACCAGAAAAAAGTGAGTCTACTATCACGTTCAGTGATTATGACCTTGGCCTCATTGTTTATAGCAATGGGAGCATGGGCTCAGGATCTTACTGTTTCCGGTAAGGTTACAGATAAGAACGGAGAGCCTCTAATTGGAGTTTACGTTTTGCTTCAAGGAACAACTTCTGGAACATCTACAGATGTGGACGGTAACTATACGTTATCTGCTCCATCTGATGCAACTTTGATGTATTCTTTGATAGGATATCGTGTTGCAGCAGTTCCAGTTCAGGGACGAGCAATCCTAAATGTTGTTTTGGAAGAGGATGCGGTAATGTTGGATGACGTTGTGGTAACAGCAATGGGTATCTCAAAGAGTGAGAAAGCTTTGGGTTACGCTGCTACAACAATGAAATCTGATGAGATCGTAGCTGCAAAATCAGGAGCATTGATGAGTTCATTGGCAGGTAAAGTTGCCGGTGTAAACATCTCTACCGGTGGTGCTGCAGGTACTTCTCAGAAAGTTATTATCCGTGGTATCTCATCTTTGAACAGCAATACCCCTCTTTACATTGTGGATGGTGTTCCAATTGAGAACAACCGTATTGGTAACAACTCTGCAGACTTTGGTAACGGTGCCAACGATATCAACCCAGAGGAGGTTGAGTCAGTAACCGTTCTTAAAGGTGCTTCTGCAACTGCTCTTTACGGTTCACGTGCTTCTAACGGTGTAATTATGATTACTACCAAAAAAGCTCAGGCTAACGAGCAGCTTACAGTTACTTATGATGGTGCATTTACAGCTACAACCACTGCAAGAGTTATGAAAACTCAGGATTTGTTTGGTCAGGGGTGGGGGTCATGGGACCGTGCAGAGAACGGTTCTTGGGGCCCAAGACTAACCGGCATTATGCACGAGTGGGGTTCAACAGAGTTGGAGACACCAATGGTAAAACCTTTCTCATATGTAGAGGATAACCTTAAGAATTTCTACAAAACCGGTACAGAGTGGAACAACTCAGTAAGCGTAAAATATGGTACCAGAAATTCAGGTATTGTAGCTTCATTCTCGAATTTGTCATCTAATGGTATTCTTCCTAATGATGGTGACAAGATGAGCAGAAATACTTTTGGTTTGAGAGCTTATGCAAACTACAAGAAACTCTCTATGGATATGTCTGTAAACTATGTAAGAAAAGACATGCGCCGTACTGAGGGTATGTATATGGAGTTGTTGCAGCACGCTACAGATATTGACCTTTCTGCAGCTCACGATTACAATGATCCTGCTTGGAACCTTGACAACTACTATACTTTCTATGCTACCAACCCATATTGGATGATTGACAATTTCAAATATGAGTATCAGGATGATAGAGTATATGGTAAAATGGAGTTGAAATATAACATTATCCCTGGCCTTAATGCAATCGCACGTTTGGGTGGAGACTTTATGAGCTATGATATTAAGAACAAGAATGCAGAGATCGCTTTCTCTGAGGGTTCTTACAGCGACTTAGGTGGTGCAACCCCTACCAAAGGTTACTATAGCGAGTACAAATACCGTAGAGCACAGATTGATGCTTCAGTAATGCTTACTGCAGATTACAAATTGGGTGAGAACTTCAATTTGAATGCCATTGCAGGTTGGAATATGAACCAGAGAGAGTTCCACCAGACTGGTGGTTATGTTTCTGAGTTGGATATTCCAGACTGGTACAGCCTTTTGAATACAACAACAGCTGCAACTACTTCTACAGATTACTGGAAGAGACGTCTTATTGGTGCTCTTGCACAGGTTGAGCTATCTTATAAAGATATAGCTTATTTGACATTGAGTGGTAGAAATGACTGGTCATCTACACTTCCTCTACAGAACAACAGTTTCTTCTATGGTGGTGCAAATGCTTCACTTCTTCTAACAAACTTGATTCCTGGTTTGAAAGATTCCAAGTTTGATCTTTTGAAAGTGAGAGTTGCTGCAGGTCAGACAGGTAACGATGCTGGCGTTTACAAAACAGCTTCTTACTTTGGTCCAGTTGACATCAACTATACAAGACTTCCATTGAATGGTGCATCAGGTCTTACTGAGAACAATACAAAACCTGCATTGAACTTGAAACCTGAGATGACTACTGAGTGGGAGATTGGTTTGACAGCTGCATTGTTCCAGAACAGATTGAACATTGATATCGCTTACTACGATAAGATTACTAAAGATCAGATTATCTCTGCTTCACTTCCTCCAGAGACCGGTTATACTACTGAGACAAGAAACGTAGGTAAGATTGGTAACAAAGGTATTGAGGCTGCTCTAAGTGTAACCCCTGTACGTAGAGGTGACTGGGAGTGGGAGATTGGAACTACTTTTGCAAAGAACAACTCTAAAGTTATTGAGTTGTGGGATGGTTTGGATGAGTACAGCTACACTTCATCATACAATGTTTATGGTGTATTGAAGGTTGGTGAGCCTCTTCTATTGTTCCGTATCCCTGCTTTGCAGACAGTTGAGGATCCTAACAGCCCTTACTATGGATATGAGGTTGTAAACAATAACGGTATCCAGAATGTGGATTCATCTAAATACAAATATCTTGGTTCTTCACAGCCAGACTTTACAATGGGTTTCAACACTACACTTAGATGGAAAGACCTTACTTTCACTGCTGTAGGTGACTGGAGACATGGTGGTTTGATGTACTCAAGAACTGCAAACATCACAGGTTTCAACGGTAATGCTACTTTTACTGTATACAATGAGCGTGATGCATTTGTGCTTCCTAATACTGTTAAGATAGTAAACGGTGAGTATGTAGAGAACAATATTCCTATTATGGCAACTTATTGGCCAACTGCATTTGGTAGCCAGAGCCAGGCAAGAAACAGAGAGTATTGGGTACTTCCTAAAGATTACTTCAAACTAAGAGAGGTAACTTTGGCATATACTCTTCCTGCTAAACTTATCAAGAAAACTTTCTTGAGACAGGTTACAGTATCTGCAATTGGTAGAAACCTATTCTTGGGAACTCCAGAAGAGAACAACTTGGTAGACCCAGAGTCAACTAACTTGGGTAATGATCTTACTTCAGAGTTTGGTGAGAGTAGTGGTACTATCTCTACCCGTAACTTTGGTTTTGGTTTGAAGGTTGTATTTTAATAACTTAAAGAGATTAAAGAGATGAAAAAATATTTTAAAATATTTGCAATGGTGGCTCTTTGCAGCCTCTCATTGGCCTCTTGTGAGAGTTTCTTGGATATAAACAAGAACCCTAACTATCCTACAGAGGCTACTTGTGCAACATTGCTTCCATCTGTTTGTGCATCAACAACAGCATATTTGGGTACCAGTGGCGAGCAGATTGGTATTTTCTTCAACCAGTTCTGTACTCAGGGTAACTCTACCAACCAGTACAACTCGGTAGTAAACTTCTCGCTTACTGCAGGTAGTTTTACAGCTTTTTGGAGCAATGCATATGGTAACACCCTTCCAGACCTTAAAATCATGAATCAGCTTGCTGAAGAGCAGGGTTACTGGAACTATTGGGTAATTGGTAAAGTGCTTGAGGCTTATACTTGGGGCCTATTGATTGACCTTTATGAGGATGTTCCTTTCACTGAGGCTTTGAATTCAGATGAGTTCCCTTATCCTAATTATGATAACGGTAAAACTGTAGTATATCCAGCAATCCTTTCTATGTTGGATGCAGCTATTGCTAAAGCAGGTGAGGCTTCTGCTAAGGGTCTTCC
>X130_Alpine_Ibex__coassemble_90_pt1 | contig 13414 bp, 15 predicted proteins | sample X130_Alpine_Ibex__metabat2_high_PE_003 | metagenome-assembled genome bin X130_Alpine_Ibex | reverse complement strand
GAAATAGATGCCGAACACCGCCACAGCGGTGGAAGTAAAGCCGTTGAGGATGCGGTTCATGGAGTAGGTCATCACCGAGCCGATGGAGGCCATGATGATGGAGGGCACGCCCACGCCCAGAATGATACCGATGACGTGACCATTGGGGCGGAAACCCTTGAAGGACAGGTGGATCTCCTTGTTGTACTTCAGTGAAGAAATAGTTACTTTTGTTAGAAACAAAACAAGCACCATGAACAGCAAATACGGAATGATTGGCCTGATATTCATTGGAATATGTATGATTGTGGCAGTAAACAGATTCAAATCTTTTGACCGCTCGGTATCGGTAAAAGGATTATGCGAAAAAGAAGTTATGGCAGATAAGGTAATTTGGCCGTTAGTCTATAAAATTGTCGGGAATAATATGGAGGAAATCTACAAGGAAATTACCTCCAAAAATCAGGTGATAGTGGATTTTTTGCAGAGTGAGGGTATTCCTGCAAATGAAATTTCTGTTGCATCCCCAAATGTGGTTGACCTTAAGGCAGACAGATACTCCTCGCAGGAAAGGCAATATAGGTACAATGTTACCTGTGTAATAACAGTTGCTTCCCAGGAGGTGGAGAAGGTTCTTGAACTTACATCGCAACAGGGCAAACTTATTGCCAGAGGGGTTACCCTTGTAAGCGGTGAGTACCAGTACAATACAATTTATGAGTTTACAGCCTTGAATGAAATAAAACCTCAGATGATTGAGGAGGCAACTGCAAATGCCCGACAGGTTGCGCAAAAATTTGCAGAAGATTCAAAAAGCCGCCTTGGCAAAATCAAGCGCGCCTCACAAGGGCAGTTCTCTGTAACCGACCGTGACAGCAATACCCCTCATATTAAAAATGTGCGTGTAGTTACCAGTGTGGAATATTACCTCAGGTAAACTGATTGGGCCTATATTTACCCTCCAGGATTATGCAGATTTGTGGGATTAATATTTTTTTGCATCAGTAGTGTAGTGATTCTCCTTTTTGAGTGTCAAATGGTAAAACAGTCAGTCTGAAAGAATTTTAATAAAATGAATATTACAGAACAAGAATTTAACAAAGTGGTACAGGAACATAAGGGGACAATCTACACTGTATGCTATATGTTCTCCAAAGACTCCAATGAGGTGGCGGATCTGTTTCAGGAAATTCTTATAAATATCTGGAACGGGTATGACAAATTCAGGGGAGAAAGTTCTTTAATAACCTGGATTTGGAGAGTGAGTTTCAATACCTGCATTTCCTACGAAAAGAAAAAGGCTCGCAGAGCCAAATCTATTCCCCTTACTATGGATATAAATCTGTTTGATGAACATGAGGAGGATATCAGACAGATTAAAATGCTTCAGAAACGTATCAGACAACTTGGGCCATTTGATAGGGCTATTGTTCTTCTATGGCTGGAGGACTTGAGTTATGCCGAGATTGGAGAAATAGTTGGAATTTCTGAAAAGAATGTATCTGTACGGCTTGTAAGGATACGTGAACAGTTAAAGAAAATGAATAACATAGAATAAGGTGGAAATTATGATACAGGAAAATGATATGTATGAAATTGCTCAAATGAAAGAGCAACTTGGCCTGCTTAAGAAAAAACTTGCCACTCAACGCATTGTTAATGAAAAAATATTGCAGCAGGCTATGAAAACCAAGCTGTTCAAATTGAACAAAATGGGAAAAGCTCTTTTTGTTAGTGGTATGCTGGTAGCACTCTCAATGCCAAATTATTTCTACTTCTTAGGATGTTCGGTATGGTTTTGCGCAGCAACTTTTGCAATGCTCGTATTCTGTGCCATAAAGACAAGGCAATACCATAAGGGACTTTGGATAACAGACATTACAGGAAGCAATCTTATTAAGGTTGGAAATAAAGTTTCCACCCTTAAACAACAATACAAGGATTGGCAAAAAATTGCCATACCAATGGTAAGTGTATGGTTTATATGGTTATGTATTGAGGCATATCAGGTATTGGGGGAAGAAGTCCTATGGTTTTGTGGCAGTTGCGCAATTGGAGGTATAATTGGTGGATTGATTGGAACCCGTATAAACAAAAAGGTGATACGAACTGCAGATTCTCTTTTGGAACAGATTAAGGATTATAAAGAGATACAGTAAAGGGGACGCACAAAACTCTCTCTTAAATAAAAAATTCCAGCCGGAATGATTATGGCTGGAATTTTTTATTTTGTAATTATGTATTTTTTATTCTGCCTCACTCTCTTTCAAACGCTCAGCGTTCTCTGCAATCTGAAGCTGGTCAATAACCTCCTGAATTGCACCGTCCATAAATACCGGCAAGTTGTACATTGTCCAGTTTATACGGTGGTCTGTAACGCGGCTCTGAGGGTAGTTGTAAGTACGGATTTTAGCCGAACGGTCTCCGGTAGAAACCATTGTCTTTCTTTTTGCCGAAATCTCGTTCAAATATTTCTCATACTCAAGATTGTAAAGACGTGTTCTCAACTCCGCCAAAGCTTTGTCATAGTTTTTCAACTGGCTCTTCTCATCCTGACACTGTACAACCAAACCTGAAGGGATGTGTGTAAGTCGGATAGCAGAGTAGGTTGTATTTACAGACTGTCCGCCCGGACCTGAAGAACAGAAGGTATCTTTTCTGATATCTTTTTCATTAAGCTCAATATCAAACTCATCAGCCTCAGGCAATACTGCTACAGAAGCAGCCGAGGTGTGAACCCTGCCCTGAGTCTCTGTCTGAGGAACGCGCTGAACACGGTGAACACCAGACTCATATTTAAGTACTCCGTAAACGCCATCGCCGCTTACTTTCATAATCACCTCTTTAAATCCACCGCTGGTACCCTCACTCTGGCTGGTAACCTCCATCTTCCAACCTCTACGCTCTATATATTTAACATACATTCTGAACAGGTCACCTGCAAAAATTGAAGCCTCATCACCACCGGCACCACCACGGATCTCAATGATTGCATTTTTGGCATCCTGAGGATCTGCAGGGATAAGCAGCAACTTAATCTCCTCCTCCATCTGAGGAAGAACCTCCTCCAACATAGCAGCCTCTTCTTTGGCCATCTCACGCAACTCTTCATCCTTTTCATTCTGAAGAATCTCTTTGGCAGCCTCATAATCCTCTACCATCTTCTTGAATTTGGTTCCCGCCTTAACAATAGGGTCAAGCTCCTTGTACTCTTTGTTGAGCTGTACGAATCTCTTCATATCACTCATTACCTCAGGGTCAGCCAACTGCTCCTGCAGGGTGTTGAACTTATCGTACAATCCCTCAATTTTTGCCAATAAACTGTTCTCGCTCATATATTTTTCTCCTGTTTTTCAAATCAACTCGCAAAAGTACTAATATTTTTCAAGAGATAACTAATTTTTCTGCATCTGATAAGCAAGACCACCCTCTGCCGTCTCTTTATAAAGGCTTGGCAAATCCTTACCGGTACGTTTCATCACCTCAATTACATTATCAAAACAAACCCTGTGGTTACCATCTGTCATAAGGGAGTACACATTGGCATCTACCGCTCTGGTTGCCGCAAACGCATTCCTCTCTATACAAGGAATCTGCACAAGACCGCAAACCGGATCACAGGTAAGCCCCAAGAAATGCTCCATACCCATAGCGGCAGCATACTCAACCTGCATAGGTGTACCTCCAAACAACTGGGTAGATGCCCCTGCTGCCATACAACAGGCAGATCCAATCTCACCTTGGCAACCCACTTCTGCACCCGAAATGGATGCATTTGTTTTAATTATTGTCCCTATAAGTCCTGCAGTTGCAAGTGCCCTCAAAATCCTCTTCTGCGAAAAACCATAAAACTTCTGGTTCAGATAAAACACTGCAGGCACCACTCCGCAAGAACCGCAAGTTGGAGCAGTTACAATTGTACCTCCGGCAGCATTCTCCTCAGCCACAGCCAATGCAAAAGCAAATGTCATTGCCCTGCGTTGCATTGAACCCTGATGTCCCTGCGCTTTAAGATAAAATGAAGAAGCCTTTCTGGCCAGATGCAATCCACCCGGAAGCACCCCCTCCTCTTCAAGCCCGCTCTCTACTGCCGCCTTCATAACATCCCACACCTGGGCAAGATAATCATAAATATCACTCTCTTCGTGCTCCTGCACATACTCCCAGAATGTTGTACCATTATCCTTGCACCAGTTGAGAATATCTGTCATCTTGGAATGGGTATATATGCTCTCTTTTTTAGGACGTGCCCCTGTATCACTTATATCCCCTCCACCAATACTGAATGTGGTCCAACGGTCTATGAGTGTTTTGTCGGGAGCATAAGCCTCAAACAAAATTCCGTTGGGGTGCTGGGGGAGGATAATGTTCCCCCTCCAGTGAATTTTAACGTTCTCCTTCCCAAACACCTCTTCCACAGCCACATCTGTAAGGTGCCCCTTGCCTGTAGAGGCCAAACTTCCATACAGAGTAACCTCATAATATGCCGCGTTGGGATTCCTCTCCTTAAACATTATTGCCGCCTTCCTTGGCCCCATTGTATGACTGCTGGAAGGCCCTTTTCCTATCTTAAAAATTTCCTTAATACTCTCCATAGCTTTCTCTCTGAAAATAAACCTCTTAATATGTAACTCGGTCACCGAGTACAGCTACACTCGAGGACCGGGTACAGGTACACTCGAGGACCGGGTGACAAAATTATTGAACAATTTTAAAACTAATTTGTTTACCAAACAAATGACTTAAGGATAACTGTGCCCGTATGAAAGTTTATACAGAAAATACTTCTTCAAAAAAAGCGATACTCTTCTTTACAGGTTGGGGGATGGATGAAAATCCTTTCAACCATCTGGAGCATAAAGGGTATGACCTCATAATGTTTTATGACTACTCTACCCTCACTTTCAAGAATTGCCCGAAAGAGGAAATCTGCACCCCTCAATGCAGCCAGGAGTGCGTAATGCAGCAGATTTTCAACTATTACAGAGAAATTTATATCATAGGATGGGGGTTGGGGGTTTGGTGCGCAAGTGCTGCTTTTGACAAATATCTTGTGCGTCTAGGCCATTTTGGGCAGTTCAGGGAACTGAAGTTCTGGGCAAGAATAAAAAGGGCCATAGCCATAAACGGCACCCTTATCCCAATAAGCAAAACCTGGGGAATAACCCCTCACAGCTATAAAAAAACGCTGGATGCTCTTCCCGACAGTAACATAATGGAGAAGTTCTTGCACCGTATGTGCCAAGGGAAAAAAGAGTATGAATTCTACATATCCCACTCACCACAAAGGGGGGCAACGGAGGCCAAAGAGGAACTGGCCACTATTGAAAGGGAACTCTTTCTGAGCAACTCCCTCACCTGGGATACAGCCATAATAAGTGAAGATGACATAATATTCAAAACTCACAGACAAAAAGCATTCTGGAACAATTACAGCAACATATCAGACGGATATATACCAGGCACCAGGCGTAAATTCAACCTCAGGATGGTGAATGTCCCGGGAAGCCATTATATGTTCAACCGTTACAGCTCCTGGGAAGAGATACTTAACCTGTGAACCACCCCAGCGCAAGAAAAAAGGAGCCTTAAAGCTCCTTTATCCAACAACGTCTACGCATAAACGGCTCAGAATCATAACTCTCCCAAACCTTTATAGCCGCAATATTTGTATCAATCTGCGGATTGGTTATACAGAATTTGAGGTTGTGATTCTTAAAGCTTGTAGCCAGATTATTGTGATATATTGCACTCAAACCCTTCTGCGCCCAGGCAGGGCTTGACCCTACAAGCATAAGATCTATGGTATGATACTTCCTGTATGCCTTAAGGATATGATACCACCCGAACGGGAACAAACTTCCCTTAGCTTTTTTCAATGCCTCAGACAAAGACGGGAAACACAATCCAAAAGCAGCTACTTCGTTATTCTCATCCATCACTATACAGGTAAGCTCCTGTTTCAACAAAGAGAAATATGCATTTCCTGTCTTCTCAATCTCCTTAGGGGTAAGTGGAATAAAGTTATGCACCGCCTGGAAACACTCATTATATATAGCAAAGAACTTCTGAATCAGTTCCTTCTTAAAATCGCCCTTAACGTCTTTAAGATCAAGAAGTTTAAGGTTATATCTTTTTAGCAGCATATCAGATATCCTCTGCAGCTTCTCCGGAGCCCCCTGAGAACCGTTCAACCTCAACTGCACCCAATCTGTCTCCTTAACAAAACCCAATTTCTCCATATACTCCACGTAGTACGGATAATTGTACAGGCAGTTATATGGGGGAGTATTCTCAAACCCCTCAACCAGCATACCCTGTTTGCCCAAAGTATTGTAGAACAACGGGCCGTGAACCTCTGTCATCCCCTGCTCCTTGCCCCACGCCATAGCGGTATTGAGCAGAGCCTTGGCAATCTCTATATCTTCCTCAAAATCAAACCATCCAAAGCGGATTCTCTTAAGATTGTAAAACTCGTTATAACGGGGATTTATAACACCCTGAATACGCCCTACAACCTTGCCGTCCTTGTAAGCAAGCCACATCTTGCGTTTACAATAATCCAATGCCGGATCATTGGTAAGGGTACTCTTCTGATCTGCATCCAAAGATGGAACATACTGCTCACACCCTTTATATAACTTATTCTGAAACTGATAGAAAGCCTTGAACTCTTTCTTATTGCTTACCTCTTTTACTGTAATCTGCATAACCTCTTAGTTTCTTTCAATGCAAAACATTTCTTTTCAACACACAAATGTAGCATTTTATCCAATTAAATGTTCAATGGCAGCCTGTGCACATACACATCCGAACACTGCCGGAAGGTATGAAATTGTCCCCACCTGGCTCTTCTTGTTGCGCTCCTCCATTGGAACAATGGCATCTCTGCTGGGAAGTTCCTCTGAAAATACCACCTTAAAACCTTTTGAAATACCCTCTTTCCTCAATTTCTTGCGCAGGATATATGCCAACGGACAATTGTATGATTTGCTGATATCTGCAATCCTTATTTTTGTGGCATCCAGCTTTGCTCCGGCACCCATTGCCGGTACGTGTGGAATCTTATGCTCCACACAATATTTAATTAGGGAAATTTTTGGGGCAAGGGTATCAATTGCATCCACAACATAATCCAGCTCCCCTGCCTGTGCAAAAATTGCCTCCAAGTTTTCCTCCTCCACATACTCAGGAATAACCAGAAGATTCACAGCCGGATTTATATCCTTCAAACGCTCTGCCAGAACATCTGTTTTCAGCTTCCCTACAGTACTGTTCAAGGCAATCAGCTGCCTGTTGAGATTTGTCTGGCCAACTGTATCGGAATCAATGAGAACCATATTCCCTATACCTGCACGGCAAAGCATCTCTGCAGCATATGCACCAACGCCACCCAACCCCACAACCATCACCTTTTTGGCTGCAAGGGTATCAAGCATCTGCTCCCCCAAAAGGATTGAAGTCCTCTCCTGCCACCTCTCCATTACTCTCTCTCCAACCTTTTTGCCTCGTTCCAGATTGCATCCATCTCCTCCAGGGTCATCTCCCTAAGGTTCCTTCCTTCCCTTATGGTATGCTCTTCTACGTATGTAAATCTGCTGCGGAATTTTTTGCAAGTAGCCTCCAATGCACTGTCGGGATTAAGATCATACAACCTTGCGGTATTTATAATTGAGAACATAAGATCTCCCAACTCCTTCTCCGCCAATTCCCTGTATTTCTCCTCCCCCATCTCCTCTTTTCCTCCCGACAATTTTTTTCAGTTCAACCTCCAACTCAGCAACTTCCTCTTTAACCTTATCCCAAACCTCCTCCTAGTTGTTCCAGTCACACCCAACCGCACGGGCCTTATCCTGCATCCTGTATGCCTTAATTACAGCAGGAAGACTCTCCGGAACACCACTGAGAATTCTCTTGTTGCCATCTTTCTCCTTGGTTTTCAGCTGCTCCCAATTCTGAAGCACCTGCTCCGCATCCTTCACCTTCTCAGTAGAAAAAACGTGCGGATGGCGGTAAATGAGCTTGTCGCACATTTTGTTCATCACATCCACCACATCAAAAGCCCCTTTCTCTTTTGCTATGATTGAATAGAACACAATATGCATCATAATATCTCCCAGCTCCTTGCACACATTCGGCAAATCATTGCTAAGGATTGCATCACTCAACTCATAGGTCTCCTCAATGGTAAGGGGCCTTATACTCTCTATTGTCTGCTTTGCATCCCAAGGACATTTGGCCCTAAGTTCATCCATCACATCCAGCACCCTTTCAAATGCCTCAAGTTCTTTTGTACGGTCTTTTTTCATATCAAGAATTTTTAATTACCCACTTTGCATTGCCGGCAGCTGCCGTTGTACGTGCAACTGCAACTGGCTTCAACCGCCGGCATAATTGTACAAATATACAAAAACATATGTGGGCAATTAAATTTATTCTTCATCAAAAAAATTCTCATTAGCTTCAGCCGCATTAAAATCCATCTTAGCCATACAGCAATAAAGGCGCTCACGGCTTTTATTCACTTTATTTGTCATTATGTGAGTTCCTGCAGAGGTGGTTTCAAAGTTCATTACATTGGTAATGGAAATGGTTGCAGCTACAGCCTCAACATCTTGGTTTGCTCCTATGTAAGCAAACACCCAGCCTTTTGCTTTAAGTTCATCTACAAGAGCCTTAATAGCCTTGCCTTTATACTCCTTAGATGCATTCTCGTATCCATCAGTAACCACCGTTACAAGTACCTTATCATCTTCGGCCACTTTCTTACGAAGTGCATTCAAAGAAATACCCATAGCATCATACAATGCGGTACAGCAATCTGGCTGATAGGTTTCTGCTGTAAGTTCCTTCACCTCATTCACAGACACACACTCATATACGGTCTTTACATCATCATTGAAAGTAACAAGACTTACATAATGATCCTGCTCCTGGTGCTTCTTCTGAGCCGAACGAATGGTCTGGATAGTTTCATTTACGCTGTCAATAGCCTCTTTTTTAATGCACTGCATAGAGCCGCTCTCATCAATAATAATGAGATTAAAAATTCTTGTTTTCATAAATTCATCCTTTAATTTGTTGTAATTATTATATCTTCAAAAACTTCATACTCCACCCCGAACCACTGGTTGAGAGTATCCTCAACCTTAGCATTAATTTGAGGAGTAATCTTATCCTTAATCGTTTTATATACATAGAGCATAGCCACCCCATCATCAAGTACACCCAGAACCTTATAAAGTACACGAGGCAGGAAATCCATAGGGATGATTGTGTATATGATTGCCGCATAAATCAGCACTCTATCTAATGTAGAGGTGTTGTTATCATCCATCACATAGTAGAACTGCAATAGCGGACGGGCAGCTGCACTACCAGCCTTCAATGCCCACGGGCGTAGTTTGTCCATTAAAATGTTAATCTTACCTTGCCAATCAATCCCTTTCACCCGCTGCAACAGCGGTTTAACATCTTTCCCCATAATCTTATAGGCAAGAATCAAAATACAAGTTGCAATAAGTATCATTCCCTTTAATTGTTTATTTTTGATAAAGATGATATTTGATTGTTATATCTATCACGCCACAAAAGAAAAATCCGCCAATCTTAAAAGATTGACGGATTTTTATAGGGTATAGTACTGGCCCTTATCAAATTATATTATTCAGTAAGATCCAGCAATCCTACTATACCGGTCTCTTCCCAATCAAAAGTATTTTCTTCAAATTTACCATCATTCAAGCGAATGAATTCCACCTTAGCATTACCATATTCCTTAAATGCAGCTTTCATCTCATCATAATTCTTTATGGTAGTACCTGCATATGCGTCTTTTACAATACAAGTAGCATACTTGGTACATACATCTATTGAGAGGTAGAACAGCACAGCCCATACAATACCAATCAATAATAATAGCGATACTGTCACTATTGTTGAATATTTAATCCACTTGCGTACAGGTATTTGTCGTTTACTTAAAAGATATCTCTGTTGCAAACGCTCCATTGCCAAATCAAAATACTCTATTGAACTAGCTGTAAGTGCCTGATAATTACACAAATCTTCCATACCTTGTGGCATAGAATTCGGCCAAGTAAAACCGTTTAGCATTACTGGAACAATATTTTTTTTGTTGGCTATAGCTCTGCATACCTCAATATCAACTAATAATTCTTATTCATCTTCTCATATGCCATTTTTATGGTTGTATCCACCACATTGCAGTCATAGGATTGGGTTATCTGATCCAACTTATCCCACGCACAAATGCATTTATGGTGCTTTTGCACAGAATCGTTCTCAGAATTGTACGTGTAGCCCATCAGTTTATGGGATGCAATCCATCGTTCGTGTTCCACCATTGCAATGTTCAGAAGCAGTTGTGCATCCCCGTGGCCGCATTTATAATCTGTGGTGCCAACTTTGCGTGTATTAACATAATCACAGTATAATTTTAATCTTCCCGACAAATCATTTTCCCCAAATCCCATAAGGACCATCTTGGTTCTACTATGTAGGGAATTGGATATGTTTTGGGCAATACGGCGGTTAATATCATATATGGCGTGATAGCGTGACATCTTTTTCTTGGTCATCAATTGCAAGATCTGTTCTTGGCCAAAAATTTTCTGCCACTGCATTTGTGCCGGCAGTTCTGAATTTTCGTACACCTTATTGAACTCCATTGCCTCCTTTAAAGTTCTGTCCGACAATACTGTATCGCAACTGTATATGCTCTGTTCCTGGCCAAAGAGTATAATCTCAATATTATGGTCCTTTATTGATTTGTTAAGGTTCTGGGAAACCTCAATCATCCTTTTTTCATTGCCATTATCATAGCATCTGACCAAAATCTTCAACATTGGCTGGTTTGCGGAACGATTTTTTATAGCATACTTGAAAAGGTTAACAGCAAGAGATAATCCTAAGGAATCATTATTAAGAGCAATTACAATATAATTCAAATCCTTAATTATGGCCTTAACACTTGTCCAGAACTCTTCTGAATCTATAGCTGCTTGAATAAGAGAAAGTTCATCCTCTCCTATTGCCGGCATCTTCTCCCGCACAAGGCCCGCCATTTTATTCATCTTTTCATCAATAGCATAACATTTGAACGGACTCTTCTTCATATCTGGTCCCACAAATGCCGAGAATTCATATAAAAACTTGAATGCCTCCAGGCCTGTTCCCCCAAATCCCACAATCAGGGCTGTAAATGGCGAATCAACCAAACCTGTTGTTTGATTTATTTTAACACAATTTACAGGCAAGGTTCTCTGGTCTTGCTTTAAGGCTGCAATTGACAGGTATGCAGAATCCACAATCTTTATTTTCATCCGTTCCAGTTCGCCATCATACTGCGAATAGTGGTCAAAAATTTCATTGCTTGCGTCCCTACGGGCATGAATGTAAATAACAGGATTCCCATTCATTGTACTGAGAATCCTATCTTTCTGCAAGTTTAATGCTCCTGCTATATTCTGTACCTCGTCGGGAGAAAGAAAGTAAAAATATGCTTTGCTGCTTTTCTGAACAATTGTTCCTATGGTTTTCAGGTGCAGGCTGCCAAATATATCAGGATTGTTGCAGCTCTTTAATGCGGCCGGGCCATTGTAACAATGATCCACAAGAGCATCTATTGCTTCCAAACGGGCTATCTCACTGTTTTTTATAGTAATGGTATTGACTATATGGCTAAGTGTTGCTTTCCTTTGGGTATTATCTTCACTCTCCTGATCTATATCAACAAATATGATGGTATCTGTTATATGTTGCTTTCTAATATCTTCTGCAAGCAGGCACGATGCTTCATTAACTCCCCAAAATAAATGGACAACCTTCCCTTTTGAATGGAACCACCTGTAAAATACCAACTTCAAAGATGATTTGATTTTATAACCAACCATCTTAAAGATAAACAAGAAAGTAATGAATGCCGCTGCAAAATGCACCAGTGAGAAAACCGACATATATATTGCATCCTTCTGTAATTCTACCTGTACTCGTGCAAGCTCATTAGTTACAACGAACATCTTGAACGATGATATTACCGCTCTTGGAATTACTGATACCCAGTTAAGGCCATCCTGATAATAACCTATTATATAAATTACTACACCCAGGAACCAAATTGCAGATGATACAACTAACAGATGATTTGAGACTGATTCAAATGTACGTGACGATTTCTTATTTGACAAAAGCCAAATGCATATGGCCAACAAGCCTCCAAAAAGTATAATCCAATATATTATAATCCCTACATCTACCGGTAACGAAGTTTGCCAGGCATCAGCAGAGTCTCTGAATGGAGCCCTTTCCCATATTTTATTGAAACCTACAAGCATTTCTTGAATCATATTGTCAATAATACAACCTTAACTAAAATCTCTTTGTAAATGCTCTTGTATACTCTTACTTCCATACTTCCACATCTTGCGGCAAAAAACCAAGAACACAATCATTAAAATACCGCTAATAGCAGGAGTTACATTGATTATAAATAATATAGAATCATATAATCCATGTACAAGAATTGGAACGGCTAAGATAAGAACTTTATTCTTTTTAGGAGACTTAGGATAAAATTTAGCTAATGAATAATAATATCCCATCAAAATACCAAAACAGAAATGTCCTGGTACAGCGAATATTGCACGGGCAATACCTACCGACAAAAATGCCTCCGCATTGGAGAACAGATACATTATATTTTCTAATGCCGCAAAACCAAGAGAAACGCAGACCGCATATACAATACCATCCATTTTCTCATCAAAATGTACATTCTTTCGCAGTAATAGCCACAGCATAAAGAATTTGGCAATCTCTTCCGGGATAGCTGCCCCAAAGAATGCAGTGCTTATGCTCCCCAATATATTTGTGGCCTCTGCCGGATACGCCCCCATCTGCCCTAATGGCACCGACATAAAAAATGATACGGGAACTGATAAAACTCCAAAAATGAATGCTTTAACCAATAGTCCTGTTGGCTCCGGCGATTTCTTGTCCTTATTATATATGTAATACACAAGGATGGCAATAGGGAGCAATGCTGTTAGTAGAATTATGATTGTTTCCATTCAGGTAAAGTTGGGGATTAATTTGGCAGGAAGAGAGTCTTTCTGCAGCAAATCATACTACAAAAAGTCTCTCTTGAATCTGTTTTTAAGATATTCCGTTTTATAAAGAATTATAGTGGCTTGCCGCATCCGCAACAGAATTTTGCAGATTCTATATTTTTAGTGCCACACATAGTGCAGAACTTATGGTCATTAGAAGTTGTTGCTGGACCTGCGCTCACATTACCGTTTCTGTAAACTGTATCTTCCGCAATCTTTAAAGCCTTGTCATCCAAGTTTGGCTGTTGCACTAATCCCCATATCTGAGTTAACAATACAGGCCAAGCCACATACCCCATTATAAG
>X130_Alpine_Ibex__coassemble_85_pt1 | contig 14274 bp, 10 predicted proteins | sample X130_Alpine_Ibex__metabat2_high_PE_003 | metagenome-assembled genome bin X130_Alpine_Ibex | reverse complement strand
GCAAGGGACACAGATACCATAATCCCTAACCAGCAGACAAAATTCATTGAAAATGATCTTGTCTTTGTAATTTGTACCAAAGATGGTGTTCAGGATGCAGTGACTTTTTCGGGCAAAAAGGAGATAGAGATAAAGAACCTTATGATTGTTGGTGGAGGCAAGATTGGAGAGATGCTTGCCAAGAAGATGAGTAAGGTTTGTGATCATATAAAGATAATTGAAACAGAACCCGGAAGGTGTGAATATCTTGCCGAGACACTTGAAGAAGTGATGGTAATAAATGGTGACGGAAGGAACTCAGACCTCCTTACAGAAGAAGATGTAACCAACTACGATGCTTTTGTTGCTGTTACAGGCAGCTCTGAAACCAATATCCTCTCTTGTGTTGCCGCAAAGAAAATGGGTGTATCAAAAACCATTGCAGAGGTTGAGAACATAGAGTATATAAAACTGGCAGAAGGGATGGGTGTAGATGCTGTAATAAATAAAAAACTCTCCACTGCAGGCCGTATATTCAGATTTACCCTAAGCAACAAGGTAAGATCAATCAAATGTCTCAACGGTTCTGATGCTGAAGTGCTGGAGTTCATTGTTAATCCAAGCAGCGCAATAACCAAAGAGCCTATTAAAGATTTGCGGTTCCCTAAAGAGGCAATTATTGGTGGAATAATAAGGGGTAACGAGATATTTGTTGCAACTGATGAAACAATAATAAAGCCATACGACAGGGTGGCTGTCTTTGCCCTCCCACAGGTTCTTGCCAAAGTGAACAAATTCTTCATATAATAAAAATGGCACCCGTATTGAGGTGCCATTTTTATATGTATGGGCTATAAATCTCTATAGAAGGTTTACCAATACAAACATCCAGTGTGCAATAATACCGGCACACAAACCACCAACCGTATGGGCAATAATAGCTTTTGAAGTAAGCTCTCTATAACCAAGCGAATCCAACATTGCAGTGTGTGTGCTCAAATAACCGCTCCAGCACATACCCATAGCTGTAAATACCGCAATTGCATTTCCATCTATCAATCCGTTCTCCTGGAAAGTAGGTACAAGACCCAAAGCCGCACCTACAGCACCAAGCGCAGTCATAGGGAAAGCAACCAACTCAGGACTTGTAAAACCAAACAGCCACTCAAACACAAAGTCTATCTTTTCCGCCAAAGCAGGAAGAAGGCCAATACCCTCATACGCAGCACCTGTATAACCATTATCACCAGGGCCGAATGTAAACATCATTACAAAAGTTGAAATGATAAGTACTCCAGGAATAATTGCAAGTCCCAACTCCACACCAGATTTACCTCCATCCAACAAAGAGTTCAAAATTCTAAGGAACAACCCCTCATCATTATTGGCAACCTCCTCCACTTTCTCCTCTCCATTCTCTGCAATTACCTCACCAATTACCGGATCAGTAAAATCAGGTCTTGCCTTAAGGATAAGTCTCTGTACAAGTCTGGTAGAAATTATACTCCCGATAAATGCACCTGCCAATCCTACAAGGGCTGCTGTTGCAAAACCTCTGCCTGCCATAAATACAATCACAACCAGACCCATTCCAAATGCGGTACCAAAGTTTGTAATTGAGATAAGCTGGTACTTCTTGAAATATTTGCTGAAATTCTTGTCATTGGCCAGGGTAATGATTGCCGGATTGTCTGAAAGGAATGTAAGCACTCCACCCAAGGCTGCAACACCCGGAAGATTCCAAAGTGGTTTCATAAGGGGTCTGAGTATCTTCTCCAAAATACCCACTACACCAAACTCAACAAGAATTTTTCCTAATGCTCCCGACAGTACCGTAATTCCCATAATATAGAAAACTGTCTCAATCAGAAGGCTGTATGAAGTATTCATCAGTGTATTGAGCATATTTGGAACTCCCATCTTTGAGCCCAATGCACCAAAAATAATGAAGAACACCACAAAAAAAATCAGCGGTTCAAATTTCTTCAAATTCAGATTCTTTTTCATCAGTTATGTTTAGTTTTAATTATCTTTCCAACACTTTCATCTGCCATCTTACACCCACATTGAATGTATTGGGTACCGGATTGGCTGTTGTGGAGTACCAGAATGCGTGAAACCTCAATGCACTCTTCTCCCTTTTCAGAGGGATATACTCAATGCCTGCTCCATAGAATCCCATATTCACACCAGGCACCACATATCTGTCATATATGAATGAAGCATCCGCTCCCTGTGCATTATTGACATCATATCCACCTTTGGCAAACAGGGTTACAACAGGTGAGACATCATAAGCAATCTTTCCGTGCAAAGAAAAATCCTCAAAGAAAGCACACCCTTTTCCTGCATACCTGTTCATATAATCAAGGTCTATTGCAAGCCTGGAGGCCGGCCTTATCTTGTTTCCCAAAGCTATATAATTGATAAAGTGCCCCTTTTCATACTCAATCATATTAACAGAGTAGATTGTATTGAGCCACTTGGCAACTTTTCCGTACCAAATGAGGTTATATGCATAAATCCCTTCAAAACTCTTGGTTGAAAAAGGAGAATTGGTAACCTGAGCATAAAACTGGTTTTTGCCATTTGCCGCATACCCCATATTCACACCTATTTGGAAAGGACTCACGTGATTCCAGAAATCCGAAGCAAAATATACATCAATAGGGGCATAATCATACTCTATTGTTCCAATGCACACCATCTGTTTTCCTGCCGTTACAGAAAACTTCTCATTTGCATGCCAGGTTACATTTGCCCAATCTGTTGCATTGAAAAAAGATCTTGGATTAGAATGGTCGAGATATAGACGGTGCCTGAAATTGTAACTGAACTTATCACTTATTTTACCATTTGCTGCAACCCAAAGATATCTCCCCACAAAACCGCTCTGTGACTCGGGCTTTACACCTGTCAGATTATCCTTTCCAAAAGTTGTAACCTCCCCATCAAAACGCATATCAAATTTAAGGGATATATGCGGGTCCTCGCCATTACCCTGAGCCATTGCTGCTCCAGATAACAACAAAGAGAAAGCAAGAAGTACAAATCTGTATAAAAACTTCATAAAAAAGTTGGGTTAAGTTAAAAATCAACCGCCAAAGGTAATTCAATTATCATTCAATTCCAACCATCTCAACTCTTTCTCATCCAATAAAGAGATTACCTCTCCTATCCTTACAGATGCCTCATTCAACTCCTGAGCAGACAATAATCCTCCCGACAGTTTTTCTTCAAGTTCCTTTTTCTCACTTCCAAGTGCCTCCAAATCCTTTTCCAGCTGTTCCAGTTCCCTCTGCTCCTTATAGCTCAATTTCCTCTTTTTAGGTGCACCGTGGGGAATATCCTGGACTTTTTTCTTTATCTCTTTCTGTGAAAGTTCCCTCTCCTGAGCCCTTTTATGTTTCTCCTTTTCTTTTATATATTCTCTATACTCCGAATAACTTCCCACAAAATCCTTTACAACACCATCTCCCTCAAATACAAACAGGTGGTCAACAATTTTGTCCAGGAAGAAGCGGTCGTGTGAAACAATGATTACAGATCCTGCAAATCCTTTCAGATACTCTTCAAGTACATTTAAAGTAAGGATATCCAAATCATTGGTAGGCTCATCCAGAATGAGAACATTCGGATTTCTCATTAAAACTGTAAGAAGATAGAGTCTCCTTTTCTCACCTCCGCTCAACATCTCTATCTTGTTGTAGTGCATACTTGGCGGGAAAAGGAAATGATTCAGAAATGTTGAGATTGGCACACTCTTACCATCTCCCAATGTAACAACCTCCGCTATCTCCCTTACAGCTTCAATAACGGTATCGTTAGGGTTGAACTCTATCCCTTTCTGTCTGTAATAGCCAAAACGGACAGTCTCACCTATCTCTATATTTCCAGATGTGGGAGGCAGGTCTCCTGTTATAAGATTCAGGAAAGTAGACTTTCCTATACCGTTCTTGCCCACAATTCCAATCTTTTCTCCCGGTGCAAAATTGTATGTAAAATCCTCAAGCCCCTTCCAGTTGTCATAACTGTATGATACGTGGGAACAATTTACAATCTTTTTGCCCAATCTTGCAGACTGCACATTTATATTCAGATTTTTCTCCTCAGCTCTCCCTTGTGCCTTATCTTTCAACTCATAAAATGCATCTATCCTGTATTTGGCCTTTGTTCCCCTTGCACAAGGCATTCTTCGCATCCAGTCAAGTTCTGTCCTCAAAAGATTTCGGGCCCTGTCCACCTCTCTCTTAAAATTTTGCATCCTCTCTTCCCGTTTCTGCAAATAGTATGAGTAATTACCTTCATACAGATACAGAGTGCCGTCAGCCATCTCCAGAATCTGATTGCACACCCTATCCAGAAAATAACGGTCGTGAGTAACCATCAACAACGTGCATTTCTGCCTTGTAAGATATTCCTCAAGATACTCTATTGTTTCCAGATCCAGATGGTTGGTTGGCTCATCCATTACCAGAAAATCCGGCTTCTGAACAAACATACAGGCAATTGCCACCCTTTTTATCTCCCCTCCACTCAATTCACATATCTTCTGTTGAGGATTAGTAAGCTTCAAAGTGAAAAGTATCTCCTCTATCTCATATTTCTGGCAATGCTTTGCGTTAGGTGCTACCACATCCCAAATTGTAAGTTCCGGATCATATATATTGTCCTGAGCCAGAAATGAGATGGTAATATCTTTCAGGAATTTTACCTTTCCGTCACCATCTGAACTCTCAACACCAGCCAGAATCCTTAACAGAGAGGTCTTTCCTGTACCATTTGGGGCAATAAGGGCAATTTTGTCACCCTCATTTATATTCATATTTATATTGTTGAAAAGGACTTTTGGCCCATAGGATTTTGAAATGTTTTCTACCTGAAGATAAGATGCCATATATTAAATATTAGGTTGCAAAAATAACTAAAAAAGGGCTGCCTTCATAGGCAACCCTTCCCAAATATTGATCTTTGAAATTATTTCACAGGCTCAATAATAACAACTCTTGTAAGAGCACGGCTGTCCCACAAATTATCGTGTCCGCCTACACCTTTATAGCTGATCTGATCCTCGCTTACACCAGCTTTAACAAGAGCATCATATACTGCTTTTGCACGTTTGTCTGAAATCTTCTGGTTAGTTTTTGCAGAACCAGTTGCTTTATCTGCATAACCTACAATCTCATACTTAACAGCAGTGTTCTCTTTCATAATCTGAGCAGCCAACTCAATGTTAGCAACACCCTTGTTATCAATCTTAGCACTTCCAATTGTAAAGAAGATTGCTCTAGGGCCAGCATATGACATCTGCTCAACTTTCTCTACAACCTGAGCAGGTTTAGCTTTCTCTTTAGCCAACGCATCTTTTGTAGCATTATGGTCTGCCTGCTCCTGAGCCAAAAGCTCTTTGTATTTCTGAAGGTCACCATTAACTGAGTTATATAGAGACTCGTTTACTACTTTCACAAATTTTTTGCCGCCAAAGTAGTAGTTCAAACCAGCCTGAAGTGATACAACACCATCAGTTACTGCTGAACTCTCATCTCCAAATGGAGACTGCATAACCTCACCTCTTGCCTCAATGTTAATATCAACATATTTGCTTACATTGAATTTACCGCCAAGACCAACAGAACCATTAATCAAAGCTTTGGTTCTATCATTAGTTCCAAACTTAGCTTTAGCCAATACAAGAGCAGGACCTCCAAATGCATAAACATCAAAAAGTCTGTCAGGATTATAACCGGCAATAGCCGAAGATACATTAAACAACCCGTCTGCTCTTAGGGCAACGTACTTTCTGTTCTTCATTGCATTCAATGAACCATCTACAGTATAGTAAGAATACAAAGTAGTTGTCAAACCAGATGCCTGGAATCTTACACCCCATACAGGATTAATCAGTTTACCAAAATTAATATCAAATATTGGGGTAATAGCTTTACCCAAACCATATTCTGAATTATCTGGATTTACTAGTACCTGCGCACCAACGCCAAGGCCTAGGAAATAATTGTCTTTAGCACTCTCTGCATAGTATCTGCTCTGTGCAGAAACTGAACTTGCAAAACCTGCCAACAACAAAGAAAGTATTAAAATTTTTGCTTTCATTTTTTTAGTTTTTTATTTGTTTTAAACACTCCAGCTATTTTAGATGCATTTTATAGCACAATCCTGCTGTCAAATATTTCATATCCTGAAGCATCAACTGCATATGAACCTGATCAGACAGCAAATATGACGCTCCAACAGAATAATCTATATTGTCATACTCAGCTATAAGTCTGAGATTTGGCAAAACGGACGGGGTAAATGTTATTCCTGCGGCAATTCCGTTCAGATTCCTGTCAATCCTCCTATTGTATACATAGGATACATGGATACCCAAACGCTCCTTTCCCAACAAAAAATGCTTTGTGGCCGCAAGATAAAACCTGCAGAAATAGCCATTACCTTCAGTACTGGCTACCTCCCCGTCTCCAGCCTCCGTATAGGGATCAGAAGTTCCTATAACAACAGACGGCATATGCTTCCAAAACTGTCCTTCCTTCAAAACCCTCAATCTGGCAGAAAAGTATCTGTCCTGATTGCAGAATTTTTCGGGATCAGTCAAATTACCTACACCTATAGTCTTTGCCTTGAACATTGTTGCAGTATACGCAACTTCAAGGAACGGAAAAACCGTAAAATTCAAATAATAGTTATAGGTGTTGTAATTCCAATTTGCTGGAGTAATTTCCTTATTTAAAAAGTTTCCCCCCAACATAACAGTCTTTGAATCCTGCATCTCTGCAGATGGAGCATTCAACAATCCTGTTGTTCCGTGGGTTAATTGGGCCATTAGAACAGTGTGACTACACAGAAAGAAACAAACTGCCAATACAAGTTTTAAAATCCTTTCCATTTTCACACCAGTGTAATTATAGCCAATTTTTAACTTTAAAAACAACTCTTTAATTAAGCCTCATCACCTTTACCACCACCTACTGCAGTACTGCCATTACCGTGGTTACCATGGTTGTCGTGAGTATCATACTGAGCAACTACCTCACAAACATCCTCATAAATTGCTGTAAAAGTCTGTTTTGAACCATCGTACATCTCTACAACAAAATCTCTCATTCTGTAAATTCTATTTACCTGATAACCTACAAGGACATTACCATTACCACCAAGAGTTACTTTAATTTTTTCTTTCTTGAAGCTGTTGCCATAATATGGTTTGTTAAGAGCTGCAGAAATTGATCTTCCAACATACTCATACACATCAATAGCTTTAGTTGCAGGACCTGTAATGATGAAACCCTCGTTGATCTCAACCTCAACCTCAACCTCAGCATCAGTTGCCTCCATTTCTACTGCAGTCTCAGTTACAAATGAACCATCCTCAATAACGTCAACATCATTGAATCCAAGTGAACCAAGCTGATCAACTGTAAGTTTTGAATCACCAGCAGGCTCTACAGGGTTTGTAGGAAGTGAAGAAGCGTCAAACAATGCAATATCAACAGAAGTGATACTTACCTGATTGTCAGCAACCTCAACAACCTGAACAGTTTTTGTTACATCAAGGAAACCATCAGCTTTTGCAACAATGGTATAAGCGCCAGGGCCACTAACCTGATACTGGAAAGAACCGTTGTTTGTAGGAACTGATGCACCGTTAATTGTTACATTTACATTTACAATTGCAGCACCAGTAGCGCCATTGCTAACTGTACCAACAATATGATACACAGCTGGAACTGGATCTACAACTGGTGTTGGTTCTTGTTTCTCATAACATGCAGTAAAGAAAAACGAACAAACTGCAAGCATTACTAGCACATATTTTGCGCTAAAATTCATAATAATTTTTTTCATTTGTTTGTTATTTAAATTGTGTTAATAATTAAAAGTTCAATAATTCCTGTTTCAAATAGCTTGGGTTGTATTGGATAGTCTCACCAATATTCTCCTGAACATCTGCCTTGAAACTTTGTCCATACACATATGTTCCACCGGCATTATAATCAAATCCCCAACCTCTGCTAGGCATTATCCTAGGGATATATCCTCTCCTTTTATATTTGTACGGAGGCAGATTTATTACAAACCTGAACCCCCCGTTAATTCCATCATTGTGCCAGTCAGAAGGGATATACATCCCATAAAAGCCTATAGAGCAATATTTCATATGCCGTATCAGGTCAAATCTCACTCCATATTCCCCTTCCAAATACCTCTCAGCCCTCAAACTCAACTGAGAAGCCAATCTTTTCCAATAATAGTTGGCCTCCACATATCCTGTCAAAGCTGCTGAATTCTTATCATATCCAAACTTGAACGGATGAATGTTTTTTCCATTCTTCCACTCTCCCCATTCTCCAAATATTGTATAGCTGGCTCTCGCTTCAAACCATATACCCCCATCTGTTGGGAAGTGCTCCAATTTCAAGTCCACGCCATTTCTACTGTTGCCAAAAAAGCCTACTGTTCCTGTGAGGAAGAATTTATATGGCAACCTTACTCTCTGTGAAAGCGTCAAATAGCCTGGTCGGACATCATCATACCTGTATCCGTAATCATTTACCACAGGAACCACCAATTGTGCTACAACTTTTCCTCCTCGCCATAATGATGCCTCCAAAGTAGGATTAATATTTAATCTTACCTGATATGGTACTGTCAACCTTCCATTTTTAAAACTGAACATCGGATATACCAAAATGTCAACTTTATACAAAGAACTGTTTCTCCTATCCTTCCCTTTAACCAAGTCCCAGCCACTATCAATATCATAGCTAACATACCAATCATTTCGGGTAACATCTTTATTCCCCAACGAATCCGGAGTACAATACAGGGAAATAATGGGAACATTATTTTCCAATACTATCAGTCTGCACTCTTTCGCTCCGTCCGGCAATCCCCACTTCTGTATCTCATCCAACGCATTGCCTATGCCCACTCCACTGAGTCTGTACGTTGAATTTTCAAGCAAATATACCCTCCGTGCATCATCTTCTGCCCATGCAACATTCTCAAATCCCATCTCCACCAACCTCTTCACAACATCATCACCGGTCTGGGCAACTGTGAATAGCGGCAGCACCACCACAAAAACCAGTAACACAAAGTGTTTCAGCCTCTTCCGAGAGTTTGTCCTATCCATCAGACTACAATTTAGCAAATTACCCGAATTGTAAAGGTACGCATTTTCCAATAACAACAAAAAAAATACTGCTTTTTCTACTCTTATTTTTTCATATTGAAAAAAAAAGGGATACCGCTACTTGCAGCATCCCTCACTTATTTCTCAGTCCAATAAGAATAATCAGTCCTTACAACAGATTGGTCTTATCTGTGAGAAGAAATCGTTACCCTTATCATCTACAAGGATGAATGCAGGGAAGTTCTCAACCTCAATTTTCCAGATTGCTTCCATACCAAGCTCAGGGTACTCAACACACTCTACACTCTTGATATTCTCTTTAGCCAAAATGGCTGCTGGGCCACCAATACTTCCAAGATAGAAACCGCCGTGTTTATGACAGGCATCGGTTACCTGCTGGCTTCTATTACCTTTGGCAATCATAATCATACTTCCGCCATTCTCCTGGAACAAATCTACATAACTGTCCATACGGCCTGCTGTTGTAGGACCAAATGAACCACTGGCCATTCCTTTAGGAGTCTTTGCAGGACCTGCATAATAGATTGGATGGTTCTTGATGTACTCAGGAAGTCCCTCTCCTTTATCAATTCTCTCTTTAAGTTTTGCGTGGGCAATATCTCTACCTACTATAATAGTACCATTCAATAGAAGGAATGTAGAAACAGGATACTGGCTAAGCTGCTCAAGAATCTCCTTCATAGGGCGGTTCAAATCAACTTTTACACCTTTTGCCAACGCTGAACCAGAAAGATACTGCTCTGGAATCAAACGAGCAGGATTTGCATCCAAAGTCTCCAACCAGATACCGTCCTTATTGATTTTAGCCTTAACGTTTCTGTCTGCACTACAGCTTACACCCATACCAACAGGGCAAGAAGCACCGTGACGAGGCAAACGGATAACTCTAATGTCGTGAGCAAAATATTTTCCACCAAACTGGGCACCTATTCCAAGACAATGGGCAGCTTTAAGAAGACGTTTTTCCATCTCAACATCTCTGAAAGCATAACCCTCCTCACTTGCCTGAGTTGGAAGAGAATCATAATATTTTGTAGATGCAAGTTTTACAGTCTTAAGGTTCAACTCTGCAGAAGTTCCACCAATTACAAATGCAATATGGTAAGGAGGGCAGGCAGCTGTACCCAAAGTTTTCATTTTCTCAATCAAATATGGCTCCAATTTGTCGGGAGTAATAAGAGCTTTTGTCTCCTGGAAAAGGTATGTCTTGTTTGCAGATCCACCACCTTTTGCAACAAACAGGAATTTGTACTCATTTCCATCTGTAGCAAAAATATCAATCTGGGCAGGAAGGTTGCAACCGGTGTTCTTCTCATTGTACATATCCAAAGGAATGTTCTGAGAATATCTTAAGTTGTCATTGGTATATGTATCAAACACACCGTGAGAAAGAGCCTCCTCATCACCGCCACCGGTAAATACAAACTGGCCTTTCTTTGCAACAATTGTAGCTGTACCTGTATCCTGACAGAAAGGAAGCTGTCCTTTTGCAGATACATCTGCATTCATTAGCATCTGAATTGCAACAGCCTTGTCATTATCACTGCTCTCAGGGTCTGCAAGAATTTCTGCCACCATTTCATTATGTTCCGGACGCAACATAAAAGAAACATCGTGCATAGCCTGTCTTGCAAGAAGTCTCAATCCCTCAGGATCAACTTTCAGAAACTCTTTGTCGCCAAATTTCTCTACCGAAACATAATCTTTGGTAAGAAGATGATACTCAGTAGTATCTTTTCCCATTGGGAACATCTCTTTATAAACAAATTCCATAATGTATAGTATTTAAGTATTATTGTTTTGTATTTTCCATCAAATAACTCTTCATAAACTCATTCAAGTCCCCATCAAGCACCCCTGCAGTATCAGAGGTTTCATAACCGGTCCTCAAATCCTTAACCATCTTATAAGGGTGCAACACATAGCTCCTTATCTGCGAGCCCCACTCAATCCTCTTTTTCTGCCCCTCCAGCTCCGCCTGTTTTGCCCTCTTCTTGGCAAGTTCTATCTCATACAAATGAGATTTCAATATCCTCAACGCATTCTGGCGGTTATCCAACTGTGAACGGGTCTCTGTATTCTCAACCACAATACCGCTTGGAATATGCCTTACCCTCACACCTGTCTCAACCTTATTCACATTCTGTCCTCCCGCACCGCTTGAACGGAAAGTATCCCACTCCAGATCAGAAGGATTGATTACAATCTCTATTGAATCATCAACCAAAGGATAAACAAAAACCGATGAGAAAGTTGTCTGCCGCTTGCCCTGTGCATTAAAAGGGGAAATCCTCACCATTCTGTGCACACCGTTTTCAGACTTCAGATATCCGTAAGCAAAATCACCTTCAAATTCAATTGTGGCAGATTTTATTCCAGCTTCATCCCCCTCCAGCACATCATAAACGGTAACCTTATAACCATTCCTCTCTCCCCAACGGGTATACATCCTCAAAAGCATACTGCTCCAGTCATTGCTTTCTGTACCGCCTGCCCCAGAATTTATCTTCAACAACGCCCCCAAATTATCACCCTCCTCACCAAGCATACTTTTGAATTCCAGTTCCCCAATCTGCTCCTCAATCTTTTTCTCCTCTTGAGCAATCTCCTCCTCTGTGGCATCCATCTCCTTAAGCAGTTCCAGTTCTTCTATGGCAACCGCAACAGAATCAAGGGAGTTTACCCAATACTTTACTCCCGACAATTTTTTAAGAAACTCCTCAGCGCCCTTAGGATCATCCCAAAATCCCTCACCAGCACTTATCTTCTCCTTTTCTTCTACATCAGCTCTCTTTGCATCGTAGTCAAAGAGACCTCCTCAGCGCATCCAGGCGCTCACTGAAAATATTCATCTGACAAAAACTTTAGTTAATCCGCGAATATACTAAAAATAACTTTATCAACCGCCTTAAGCACATCTCCATACTCAAAACCTCTTCCCAGAGCAAACCTTATAAGCTTCTCCCTTTTCTTCTCTTTTGAATCACTACCTTTCAATCCTCTGCATTTTCCCTCCAGCACCTTCAACAGCACTTCATCTCCAAAAAGATCCCTGTTTTCCTCCAATGCCGCATTAATTGTTTCCGCAGAAATCCCCAATGCTTTAAGGTTATACACAATCTTAACCCTCCCCCACTTTGCAAATCTGACCTTATCCCTCACATACGCTCCGGCAAACCTGCAATCATCCACAAACTTGTCTGAAACTAAAGAATCCAATATAATATCTGTCTCCTCTTCCGAAAAGCCGCTTTTTCCTGCTACAATATTCCCCTGACTCCACTTATGGAGCTTCTTCCTAATCTGCCCGCTGCAATACTCAGCCCTGCTGCACTGCCCCTGCAATCTTTCCAACGCTTGTTGTGGTGTCATACTCAATCAAAAATAGTGTCCCAAACTTACATAAGCACCTATCTTGTGGTCAAAATCAGACCAGTGAAGATTAAATGACAATGGGCCTATAGGACTATCGTATGAATATTTCACACCAAAGCCCCACTTGGCAATACCAGTATCCATCAATGCATCCCCAAATGTATTACTGGTACGCACGCAATTTGCTATACCATACACATAATGTTTTTGTCCTATCCTCTGCCTCAAATCAATACGTCCTATAAGTGCCGTATTGTACACAATATTGGCAAAATCTACCCCAATAAAAGGCATCTGCTGGGTGAAATACCTCCCCGGCTGACTACCTCCAATATAATTCATATATGGGACCTCATTACAATCACCAATAACAACCCTTCCATAAAGATAAGGCAAAATAGCCAACCTGTCCGCAATACGTATTACCCCACCAAGAGAGAGTTGCACTGTACCGAACTTATTGAACCCCTCATTAAAATCTGTATGGAAATATGATGCCTCCGCATCAAAAGACATACCTCTGGTTGCATAATAGTAGTCGTCCCGGGTATCCATTCTGGCGCTCAAAAAATAACTCAAATAACTGCGGTCATCAAGTGAATACCCCGAGTAATCATCGGGAAGATTAACCTTCAGATACCTGTTAAAATCAAAATGTTCCCATCTTGCACCCACCTCAAAATTGAAATTCCTCAGATACATATTTGAAAGGCTTGCCTGCCCCCTTTGTGAAATGAATATAAGGTTATTCTGACGCTCAGTAGATTTATACACACTCATATCCACTCCCCCTACTTTATAGGAAAAGCCCAATTTTGGAAAATCCTTGGAAGTGTACGAATAGGAAATCTCGCCATACGGATTATAACTCAACCGCCCGGTAACCCCAAACTTTGACCCCAAAAGATTATACTGTCCCACTCCAAGATGAACCAGGACTGCAGCAGCCTCTTCAGAATCATATCTTGCCCCAACAGCAATAAGATTTGCAGGACCTTTTCTCACTTTTACAACCAGTTCCTCATTGTCGGTACCTTTCCCCATCACAACATAATTTACAGCAGAAAAAGCACCTGTACCCATAAGTAGAGATACCCCTCTGTTTATATCATTTCCCGACAATTTCAAACCGGGTTTCAATCCCGACAGCCTCCTCAACCAATGTTCATTGTCCTTCTCTACCCCCTCTATTGTCACACTCTTGAAACAGAAAGTATCCCTCACAACAGCCGACGCTTTGGGAGCAAATGGCTTATCTTCCCCCAATGCAAGAGTATTAAGCTTGCGCCCCAGACTCTCCAACTCATCATATTTTGCATCTGCAGCCTTATAACCATTTACAATAAGCTGTTCCACAGCTGCCTTATTAAAACTGAACGTTCCGTAATTGGTAACATCAGGCTTTATGAGAATATCCGCATCCTTTATATTTTTTACATACGTTTCATTTCCCATAAGTGCCATAATCCTGTTGAGTACCTGAGGAATTGACTTGAGATCCTCTGTTGATGGGGCATCATTCTGAATATCCACACCAATAACAATATCTGCCCCCATCTCCCTAGCCACATCCACAGGAAAATTATTTATTACACCACCGTCCACCAATATGCGGCCATCAATATTCACAGGTGCAAATACCCCCGGAATTGCCATTGTAGCCCTCATTGCAATAGGGAGCCTCCCCTCTTTCAGCACAACCGCTTCGCCAGTAGACAAATCAGTTGCAACACACGCAAATGGGA
>X130_Alpine_Ibex__coassemble_84_pt1 | contig 14283 bp, 8 predicted proteins | sample X130_Alpine_Ibex__metabat2_high_PE_003 | metagenome-assembled genome bin X130_Alpine_Ibex | reverse complement strand
GATTATGGAGAGAGGATATAATCCTGCGGCAATTGCGTCTGTTTCCACTGTGGATATAAAGAAGGATGAGCCTTTGCTCCACAAAGTGGCCAAGGAGTTTTTGGGGGAAAACGGAGAGTTGCAGGTACATTCTGCAGAAGAACTTAAGGATATTCCGGTTCCCAATCCAAGCAGCAAGGCTATGGAGGCGGCAGGTACCCCATCAGTGGCGGAGGCCTCTGCTATAATGTTGTCGGGAAGAGGAGAACTGCTTGTTCAGAAACAGAGGATGGGGAATTTTACTTTTGCTGTGGCACTTGATTCAACTGCCCGCAGAGGGGGACATATTGAGATTGTGGGTGCGGGTCCTGGAGATCCCGAACTGGTTTCTGTAAGGGGTAAGAGGATGCTTGAGGAGGCAGACCTTATCTTGTATGCGGGAAGTCTTGTACCTAAGGAACTTACATATTATGCAAAGGAGGGGGCTGTGGTAAGAAGTTCTGCCTCAATGGATCTGGAGGAGCAGTTTGCCATTATGAAGGAGTTTTATGACAAGGGGTTTTTTGTGGTAAGGCTGCACACAGGTGACCCTTGCATTTATGGAGCTATTCAGGAACAGATGGCATATTTCGACAAATATAATATGAGCTATCATATTACCCCGGGAATATCTTCGTTCCTGGCAGCTGCTGCAGAGTTGCAGAGCCAGTTTACAATTCCTGAGAAGGTACAGACTATTATCCTTACAAGGGGTGAGGGACGTACTGCAATGCCTGACAGGGAGAAACTGCATATGCTGGCACAGCACCGGAGTACTATGTGCATTTTCTTGAGCGCTACTGTTGTGGACCAGGTACAGGAGGAGCTGATGATGCATTACCCTCCAACTACCCCTGTGGCGGCCTGTTACAAGCTAACCTGGAAAGATCAGAAGATTTTCAGGGGAGAGCTTAAGGATTTGAGCAAGATAGTTAAGGAGAATAATCTTACCCTTACCACTATGATAGTTGTGGGAGATGCCATTGGAAACAGGGATGGGCTTTCGAGATTGTATGCCCACGAGTTCAAGCATATTTTCAGACAATAAGGAGAAGTAATCTTTACAGTATATAGGGAGATATGATTCTGGTTTTTGGAGGGACAACTGAAGGACGCATAGCAGCGCAGACTCTTGATGCTGCAGGTACCCCTTTTTACTATTCAACAAAAGGGGAGCTGCAGGAGGTGGAGCTTTGTAATGGGGAGCGGCTTTGCGGTGCAATGGATCCCCGTAAGGTAGTGGAGTTGTGTAGGGAGAATGGGGTAAAACTGATAGTGGATGCGGCGCACCCGTTTGCTCAGGGGGTTCATAATACGGTGTATGAGGCATCAGTAGAGTTGGAAATTCCTGTAGTACGGTATGAGCGGGAGCCTTCCGGCAGCTGTAAAGATATAATCTGGTGCAGTTCCTTTTCAGATGCTGTAGCCAGACTCAAGAGTGACAATATTACCTCTCTTCTGGCCCTTACTGGTGTAAATACCATTCCAAAACTTAAGGAGTGGTGGATTGCAGATGGAAACGAATGCCATTTTAGAGTACTGGATAGGGAGGAATCCAAAGAGCTGGCTGCAAAGGCGGGATTCCCTATGGAGAAACTTCTCTTTTTCAATAATGACTCTGCGGGGATGCAGGGCGAAATTGAATTGTTGGAGCAGATTTGCCCACAGGCAATAATTACCAAGGAGAGTGGCGAGAGCGGTTATTTTATGGAGAAAGTACAGGCGGCAATCAGGTGCGGTGTAATGGTTTATGCAGTAAAGAGACCTCAGCTTCCCAAAGAGTTCATTACTGTGTATGGGCCGGTAGGGTTGAGAATGGAGGTGGAGAGGCTGCTTTCAGGATTTTTCCCTTTAAGGATAGGGCTTACAACTGGAAGCACTGCAACTGCAGCTGTAAGAGGAGCTTTAAGACGTCTGTTGCACGGTGAGGAGTGCAAGGATGTATATGTAGTACTGCCACAGGGCGAGAGGGTAAGGATGCCCCTTAAGGGGAGCGGAATTCAAGATGGTGGAGCCTGGGGATGTGCTGTAAAATATGGCGGTGATGATCCAGATGCTACCAACGGATATGATATAATTGCCCAGGTAAAGTTGAATGATAAGAAAGAGGTTAGATTCTTTGCAGGAGAGGGGGTTGGAACTGTTACCTTGCCAGGATTAGGCTTGGAGGTAGGAGGGGCTGCTATAAACAATGGCCCAAGGGAAATGATGAAAAGAGTGGTTAAGGAAGAGCTTCCCTACGGAGGGGTTGATATAACTATCTCTGTACCAGGAGGAAGGGAGCTTGCAGCCAGGACATTCAATCCAAGGGTTGGGGTTACAGGAGGCATCTCCATTATAGGTACAAGCGGTGTGGTGCGCCCGTTTTCAAAGGAGGCGTTTCTGGACTCCATAAGCAGGGAGATGGATGTTGCAAAGGCTCTTGGAGCACAGCATATTGTAATAAATTCTGGAGCCAAGAGCGAGCAGAAGTTAAAATCCATGATAAAGGAGGAGTTGCCTCCGCAAGCTTTTATACACTATGGCAATTTTATTGGAGAAACGGTGAGGATGGCTGGAGAACACGGTTTCCAGAAAGTTACATTGGGTATAATGATAGGTAAGGCGGTAAAACTTGCTGCTGGAAATTTGGATACCCACAGCAAGGTAGTAACGGTAGACAAGGAGTTTGTAAAGGAGATTGCACAAAAAGGAGGGTGTACCCTTCTTCCCGACAATTTTATCCTTGCAAGGGAGCTATGGAAAATATTTGAAGGGGAGGACGCCAAAAGGTTCTTTGGCAAGGTGGTGGAATTGTGCCACAATGTATGTTCCCCACTTTTGCCGGATGGGGAACTTGAAGTTGTGCTGGTGGAGGAGTAGACAAGAACAAAAGAAAACACTTAAAAAATACAGATATGATTCAAACAGTTATCAAACGAGATGGCCGGATAGTTGGTTTTAATGAGGCCAAGATTGCTGCTGCAATACGTAAGGCTATGTTGCATAGCCCTGATGGTGAGGATGAAGAACTCATCAAAAAGATTACAGACCGCATTGCGTGCAAAGGAAATGAACAGATGCATGTGGAGGAGATTCAGGACCTTGTGGAGTTTGAACTTAGGAAAAGTCCGCGCAAGGAGGTTGCGAAGCTGTACATTGCATACAGGAACAAGAGGACTGTTGCCCGTAAGGCCAAAACCCGTGGGATATTTCTGGAGATTATTGAGACAAAATCCAACGATGTTACCAGGGAAAATGCCAATATGAATGCAGATACCCCTGCCGGTATGATGATGAAGTTTTCAAGTGAGTCTACCAAGCCTTTTGTGGATGATTATCTGTTGTCGGATGATGTAAGGGCTGCAGTAAGCCAGAATTATATTCATATTCACGATAAAGATTATTACCCTACCAAGAGTCTTACCTGTGTGCAGCACCCTATAGACAAGATTCTTAAAAACGGATTCAGTACAGGTCACGGTGAATCGCGTCCTGCAAAGAGGATTGAGACAGCAAGTATCCTTTGCTGTATCTCTATGGAGACTGCCCAGAATGAGATGCACGGTGGACAGGCCATTCCTGCTTTTGATTATTATCTTGCTCCGTTTGTAAGAAGCAGTTATATAGAGGAGGTGAAAATATTGGAAAAGCTGCAGGGAGAAGATTATTCACAATTGTATGATGCCCAGATAGATGATTATATAATAAGGGATTTGGAAGGGAAGGATTATGAGGGGAAGCAGGTTGGCGTTCCACTTAAGGGGATAGACAGAGTGAAGCAACACGCAATTAACCGTACAGCACAGAGGGTACACCAGTCTATGGAGGCTTTTGTCCATAATATGAATACCATTCACTCGCGTGGTGGCAATCAGGTGGTATTCAGTTCAATAAATTATGGTACTGATACATCTGCAGAAGGACGTTGTATTATAAGGGAGCTGCTGCATACAACATATCACGGAGTTGGTAACGGCTCTACAGCAATTTTCCCAATTCAGATTTGGAAAAAGAAGAGGGGATTGAGCTATCTTCCTACAGACAGGAACTATGATTTGTACAAATTTGCCTGTATGGTGAGTGCAAAAAGGTTCTTCCCAAATTTTGTGAATCTTGATGCCCCTTATAACCACCACGAACTATGGAGAGAGGATGATCCTGAGCGTTACAAATATGAGGTAGCTACAATGGGTTGCCGTACAAGGGTGTTTGAGAACCGTTTTGGTGAGAAGACCTCAATTGGAAGGGGTAACCTCTCATTTACAACCATAAATATTGTAAAACTGGCTTTGGAGAGCAGATTGGCAACTAAAAATATTGAGCAGAGGATAAACTTGTTTATGAGCAAGTTGGATGCAGTTTTGGAGATTGCAGCCAAACAGCTGCACGAGCGTTTCTGTTTTCAGAAAACGGCTCTTGCAAAACAGTTCCCTCTACTTATGTCTTCCCTTTGGAACGGAGCAGACAACCTCAAACCTACAGATACAATAGAGTCTGTTATAAATCAGGGTACTCTTGGTATTGGATTTATAGGATTGGCTGAGACTTTGATTGCCCTTGTGGGGAAACATCATGGTGAGGATGCAGCTGCCCAGGAGTTGGGTTTGAAGATTGTCACTTATATGCGTGACAGGGTTCAGGAGTTCTCTACCCGATATGGTCATAATTACAGTGTGTTGGCCACCCCAGCAGAGGGACTGTCGGGAAGATTTACCAGAAAAGACAAGAAAGATTTTGGTGTGATTGAGGGTATTACTGATAAAGATTATTACACCAATTCAAACCACGTTCCGGTGTATTACAAATGTTCCCCTCAGCATAAGGCTGAGATTGAGGCTCCTTACCACAAATTGACCGGTGGTGGTCATATTTTCTATGTGGAAATTGACGGTGATGCCACTCACAATCCTGAGGCCATTATGAATATTGTGGATCTGATGGATAAGTATGATATAGGATACGGTTCAGTAAACCACAACAGAAACAGGTGTATGGATTGCGGTTATGAGAATGCGCAGAAAGATATGCAGAGCTGTCCTAAATGCGGAGGCAGCAATATAGACAAACTGCAGCGTATTACCGGATATCTTGTGGGGACTACAGACCGTTGGAACAGGGCAAAACTGGCTGAGTTGAATGACCGTGTGGTGCACGAATAGTGGATTATGGATAATTCTGTAAAGATCAGCATTATGGATATTATAGACGGAACCGTGGTGGATGGCCCCGGTTTCCGTCTTTCAATATATTGTGCAGGGTGTTCTCATAAGTGTAAGGGGTGTCATAATCCGCAGAGTTGGGAGATTGGCAACGGCAAACTTATGGATATTGATGAGATTATGGATGTGGTGAAACAGTCACCCTGGAATGTTACATTTTCGGGAGGGGATCCGTTTTTCCAGGCTGAGGGGTTTGCAAGACTTGCCAGGAGGATTAAGGATGAAACCTCCAAAACCATCTGGTGTTATACTGGGTATACAATAGAAGAGTTGCAGCAGGAGGGTAACCCTTGCAGAATGGAACTGTTGGAGAGTATTGATGTGCTTGTAGACGGCCCGTTTGTGGAGGAACTCAGGGATGAGCAGCTCCGTTTCAGGGGGAGTTCAAACCAGAGAATCATACAACTAAGGTAAGGAGTTCTTCAATGCTCCTTGCCTTGTATTCCTGCTCACCAATAATTACTGTAAAAGGGATATCCTTGTCTGTTCCAATTACAATTGTAGCTACAATATCTTTAGGCAATTGGTCTGCATTCTCTCCACAAGGGCGTATTGCCCCAATTCCGTTGCGGTGGAGAGCCTTTTTTACCATATTTTGCAAAGAACAGTGTTTCCCTTTCAGACAAACACTTTTGTGCACTTTGTTCTCTACATTAAACAAACCTGTTTCGTAGTTGAAAGCAATCCCTTTTCTTGTAAAGAATGCGCTCAAATCACCACTGATTGCCAGATCTTCCGGTGTACCAATGGCAAACCCGCACTTTTTGTCCATTATCCAAATTTTGTCTGCAATCTGCAGGGCCAGTTCCATATCGTGGGTAGAGAGGAATACTGTTTTGCCTGCCTCTCTTGTAAGCTTGTGCAGCAGCTGCATTATTTCCACTTTGCTTGGGAAATCCAGAAATGCAGTAGGTTCATCCAAAAATATCACAGGAGTCTGTTGTGCCAGAGATTTGGCAATCATAACTTTCTGCCTTTCTCCGTCACTTAGGGTATGTACCATCCTCTCCTTCAGATGCCCTATACCAATCATCTCTATGGCATCATCCACAATCTGGTAGTCTTCTTTATCTAAAGTACCCCAAAAACTTGTATACGGACTGCGTCCCATACCAATAATCTCCCTTGCACTCATATTCCTTATGTCACATTTGTCGGTGAGGACAACTCCAAGGGTCTTTGACAAATCTTTTGGAGAGTAGGTTGAGAGCTCTTTCCCCATAATGAAAATCTCCCCCTCCAGTTTGTTCAGGAATCCCGAAAGGGTTCTAAGCAGTGTGGATTTTCCAACGCCATTAGCTCCAAGCAGACAAGTAAGCTCTCCCTGCCTGATTGAAGCATTTATATTTTGTGCAATCACTTTCTTGCCGTTATCTTCCTTGCGCCAGCTTTTGGCATAACCAATGGTAAGATCCTTAATAACAACTGTACTTTCCATCACCTTACTCTCCAATTTCATTTTTCCTTTTCCTGAACAATACACTTACCACTATAGGGGCACCTATAAGTGCTGTAACTGAGTTTACAGGGAGCACCCCTTCAAATCCCGGCATCCTGGCTATAAGATTGCATACCAGTGCCAATGAGGCTCCAACCAATGCGGAAGATGGCATAAGAATCCTGTGGTCGGAAGTCTGGAAAATTCCCCTGCAAAGGTGTGGAACTGCCAGGCCGAGGAAAGAGATTGGACCACAATAGGCTGTAACTATTGCAACCAGTATTCCCGATGCCAGTATCACATAAAACCTTGCTCTCTTTATATTCAGTCCCAAATTCCTTGCATATCCGTCTCCCAGAAGAAGGAGATTAAGTGTCTTTATAAGGAGCATACTTAGAGGGATAAGTACAGCCATCACTACACAGAACAATATCATCTGGTTTCCCGACACTTTTGCAAAACTTCCCAATCCCCATATCACATAGGCCCTTATATCTTCCTCAACACTGAAAAATTTAAGCACTCCAATAATGGCAGTGGCAATATAACCTATCATCACACCAATAATAAGGAGTGTTACATTTCCCTTAACTTTCTGTGATACAAAAATTATCACACCCATTACACCCATTGCTCCAATTATTGCGGCAATGGTAATGGCAAATTCTCCAAAAAATCCCAACTGGCTCAGGGCCTGTCCGAACATTCCACTCAGCAGAATTACACAGGCCACACCCAAACTGGCACCTGAGCTTATGCCCAACACAGAAGGTCCGGCCAAAGGGTTTCTGAAGACTGTCTGCATAAGCAGTCCTGCAACTGATAGACCGGCTCCTGCAAATATTGCAGTGAGAGCTTGAGGAAGTCTGGATTTTATTATGATGTTGCTCCAGATTTCATTTGCACTCTCTCCCCCTGTTACAATTTTAAATACTTCTGCAGCCGGAATTGATACCGTTCCCAACAGCAAGTTTAAGAAAGCAAACAATATTATGGATATGATAACCGCTACCATAAGCGGAAAAGTGTACCGTTTCATTATTTTTCCAATAGAGTATAGAATGTACCTTTATATTCCTTCTCAACAAGAGCCGGGTGGAATACTTTTACCAGATCTTTCAAAACCAGATGAGGCTGAGTTGGGGAGCTTTCGTAAAATCCCTTTTCGCGCTGATTGCAGTAAATTACCCCTTTCTCTTTAAAGGCCCTGAAATCTTTGTAGCGCGGATCTGTTTTTCCCAAAACGTCATAGGTGTACTCCCCCTGATAACCATTCATAATTCTCCAATAGCGGGCATTGGCAGCTTTCTCATACATGGTTTCAAAATCAAAGTTTATTCCACCCGATTCATTGTTGTCTTTAAGAACATAATCTGCTCCGGCATCTTCAAATAGCCGTGCAAGGAAGCTCTTACCGCCAACTGCATACCAGGCACCACCGTGAATCTCACCGCTAAGCACAACAGGCCTTTGCTCCTGAGCAACTTGAGCAACCTGCTCCTTAAGGGTGTTGTATTCATTGGCTATATGGTTGAATATACGGTTGGCCTTAACTTCTTCGTTCAAGAACAGTGCTATGAACTTTATCCACTCCGCCTGTCCAAGCGGGTGAGGTTCCTTGTAGCCAAGATGAGGGACAAGAGGGATTTGTATCTCCTTAAGTCCGTCATACCCACCACGCTTGAATGGGGAGAAAAAAATTAGGTTTGGATTGATATTTATAATTGTCTCGTTGTCAAAGTTTCCTTCAATACCGATGCGTTTGGTAATCCCTTCCTCAATCTGTTTCCTTACAGTTTCATTGTGGAGGAATCTGGTACTGGACATTCCGCTAACGTGCTGGGTCTCGTCAAGTGTTATGAATCCTGCCAGCTGCAGGGTTGTCATACATATTACACTTTGTACCGGTATTTTTATTGGGGTATACCCGTCGGGAATATCATTTCCAAACTCTTCTGCAAGGGCAAACTTGTAAACCTTGCTGTTGTTGCCTGACGGATCTGAAATTTCCACTAATTTAAGGTTCCCGCTGTAGGTTACTTTGTATCCTTGGGCGTATTGTGGCAATATTTTAGTGGAATCACTTGCTTGTGCGGCAGCAACATTTGTCTGCAACTCTACTGCAGAATCCTTTTTGGTTCCGTTGCTAGTGTTTTTGCAGCTTATTGCTGCAAACAAAAGTGCAATGGCCAATATGGAACTAAAGTACCTGTTCATATCCATACAAAATTTTAAAGACCCACTACGCCGGCATACGTGAGTTGAGTGTTGAGTTGAAGTGTGTACAACCAACGTAATGAGCCTGACTCAAAAAATAAATCTATTGTGAAAAAACTTTCTAAAAATTATTAAATAGCACCTTTATCCCGAGGGCACTTTAATTTTTATATGCCAAGGCAGGTTTCCTGACTCACTTCACCGAGCACCTTCCCGTAAAATTACAGTGGTAAGAGAAGCTCTGTTATTGCCTGAAGCAATAGAAGTTACAGTAGCGGGCACTGTTCCGGATTCTAACCGGATTCCCTTTTATGCGGCAACCTGAGCGGATGCGGCATCACCTTAACTGACTACAAAAGTAGGAAAATATTCAATACATCAAAAAAACTTAAAAGATTTTGTTTTAAAAAAAATTTGCTACATTTGCCGCTGATATTGGTGTCCGTGGGTAGATTCCTCTACTTGTGGATGAAAAGGGAACCAGGTGAGAATCCTGGGCAGACACCGCTGCTGTAAGTTCCATTATTTTTACTGATTTTCTATCAGCCATTGTCCATTAAGGATGAGAAGGCATCAGTAAAGGAGCAAGCCAGAAGACCTGCCAAAATCATTTTGTTTTGAAAGCTTTCGGGTAATAAAAGCTTGCAGGCACTGGTAATTCCCAAGAATTATTTCTGCTTACAATGTAAATGGCGTTGCCATTCCATTTTGTGTATGCACATCTTGCATCCTTTATTCCCGATAAATTTATAATTGGGAAATGAAAAGGATTCTTCTGCTGTTTTTGTTTGTTGCCCTTACAGCATCCGTTGCATTTGCCAGGGAGCGTTGTGCCGTGCAGGGAAGTGGTGTTGATTTGGAGGCTTGGGAGGAGCCTGCAGCATCGGCTGCAATGTCCCAAGATCGTTATTCATTGCATGGGTGTGTTGTTGATTCCAAATCGGGTGAGCCCCTTGCCGGGGTGGCCGTTACAGTAAGGGACAACAGTTCTTTGTGGGCAGAGACTGATGCCTATGGAAAGTTTACCCTTAAAATGCCCAAGGGCAGTTATGTACTGGTGGTTTCCCTTGTGGGGTACCAGACTCTGGAGTACGGCATCCAGTTGGATGAGGATTCAAGGATCAACGTTTCATTGGCGGAGCAGGCTGAGTCCCTGGATGCAGTTATGGTGGTGGGTAAGAGCAATGCCCAGCTCCTTAAGGAGAGTGCACTGGCTGTAAGTGCTTTCAATATCAAACCCATTGTAAGTTCAGTTCACAATATAAACAATATCCTTGGTAAGACTACCGGTATAAAAATCAGGGAAGAGGGGGGAGTAGGTTCTGATTTTGATTTGTCAATCAATGGAATGTCGGGAAATTCAGTAAGGTACTTTTTGGACGGCATTCCTTTGGATACCAAGGGTTCCGGTGTTAGTCTTGCCAATTTGCCGGTGAATATTATTGAGAGGGTAGAGATCTACAAGGGTGTTATTCCTGCCAGCCTTGGAGCCGATGCATTGGGCGGAGCAATCAACATTGTAACAAGCAAGGAGAAGAAGAATTTCTTTGACTTTTCATACGGTTACGGCTCTTTCAATACCCATAAAGGTGAGTTCTTTGCCCAGATTGTGGCTCCCAAGACAGGTATTATAATCAAGCCTGTCATAAGCGCCAACTACTCTGCAAACAATTATCTTATGAAAGGTGTTGAGGTACCCAATGAAGACAATACCAGATTCATAACAGGTGATTTCAGAAGGTTCCACGATGATTATTTTTCATTGTATGGGGAGCTTGAGGCCGGTGTTACAGGCAAAAAATGGGCTGATGCATTTTTTGTGTCGGGATCGTACTCACAGATTCAGAAAGAACTCCAGACAGGTTCTGTGCAGACAAAAGTGTATGGAATGGCAGAGAGACATACCCAATCTGAAGGGGTGTCTGCAAGATACAGCAAAAAGGATTTTATAACTGAAGGGCTGGCTTTCAACGCCTCTGTATCACATTCCTGGGACCATTCTAAAACCATTGATACTACTTACAGGAAATATTTCTGGAACGGCACCTATATAGACGGAGCCAGAAGCGAGATTACCGGAAGGGCAAAAACCTTGAGGCATTACAAGAGACCAATGACGGTTGTGCGTGCCAATTTTGACTACAGGTTGGCAGATGCCCATTCGTTGAATGTGAATTATCTGTTCAACAGAACCGGAAATGAGCAGTATGATGATGTGGATGATACATACGAACCTTCCAACGATGCAGTAAATAAGCACCTTATAGGAGTGTCGTATAACCAGTTGATTGCAGACAGGAGAATGGAGAATGTATTCTTTGTAAAGGATTACATCAACCACGTGGAGATTGGCCAGACTGAACAGGGTTCAATTACAGGTTCCCAGGATGTGGAAAAATCTGCAACAAAGAACTATTGGGGATATGGTGCGGGAACAAAATACAAATTTGTGGAAGAGGCGGTTGTAAAGGCTTCATACGAGCACAGTGTAAGGCTACCCCTCTCAAAAGAGCTTTTGGGTAACGGAACCACAATTTATGCAAACGTAAAATTGAGGCCTGAGAGCAGTGAGAACTTTAACATTGGAGTTTTTGGCAATGTGAGACCTTCTGCAAAAAGCCATCTGTATTATGAGGTGAACGGTTTTATGAGGCTTGTGGATGATTACATACAGGTAAGGGTTTCAGAGAAGGAGGGTATGATGCAGTATGAGAATGTCCCTGCAGTGCATATCAAAGGTGTTGAAGGAGAGGTAAACTACACTTTCAACAACAAGTTGCAGCTTATGGCCAACGTAAGCTGGCAGGATTCAAGGGACCAGCGCAAGTATAAGGATGACGGCAAGCCTTCTGCCACATACAGGAACAGGACTCCAAACAAACCGTGGGTTTTCTGGAATGCCGAGGCTTCATACACCTTTGACAATGTGTTGGCCTCTGATGCAAAACTGAAGCTGTCATACAGCTACCAGTGGGTTCACTGGTTCTATCTAACCTGGGAGGCATACGGGTCCAATGCCACAAAGGCAAGGATACCAACCCAGAACATTTCAAACGTATCGGCACTGTACCAACTGAAGGGAGGAAAGTATAACATCTTCCTTGAGTGCAACAACCTGTTTGATGCTATGGCATACGATAATTACAAGCTGCAGAAACCGGGGAGGGCATTTTTTGTGAAGTTCAGGCTCTTCATAGACTAAAAAGCATTTATAAACAACTTTAAATAATAACAAAGATGAAAAGGAATTTTAAATTTATGCAGCTTGCTGTTGCAGCGCTGTTCTCACTTACTTTTACAGCATGTGAAAAAAATCCAGCTCCGGAGCCGGAACCGGAGCCAGAGGTTGCCAATGTGGTTTATGACGTGGTAGTTTCAATTGGCGAGCACGGCGGTATGAACCAGGGTGAGGGTACCATTGTAAGAAGAGTTTCTTCATTGGATGCTGGCCAGCCAATGGTTGATTTCAACAATAAAGGTGTAGTGCTTACAGGTACATACACTATGGAGAGCATTGTTAAAGGAAAATATTACTATCAGGTTCCTGAGTCTGCAGACCGTTTTGTAAAATTTGAGATTGTTGACAACAACACTTCACCAAAAGAGATTGCAAGCTGCCCGTTTGTAAAGAATACCTACAAACAGCGTAACTATACCCACGCGTGGATTGATGACAATACCTTGGTGATTATGGCTGCAAACGGTGACAAGGACAAGATTGTCTGGACAAAACTTAATGCTGAGACTATGGCAATTGTGGCAGAGGGTGAGCTTGACCTTAAACTTCAGAACCCTCAGGCAAAAATGTTCTCAACTTCAGGTTTGCTTGTTTACAGAAAAGCAGACAACAAACTGTTCTATTTCCACACTGAGAAGAAGAGTGCACGTGTAGCTTATCCAGGTCTTTACACTTCTGTAATCAACCCTGCATCAATGACTGTTGAGACCATTTCATACACAGATGAGCTTACTGAGGAGACAGTAGCAAGTGCATACGGTGAGCTTTTGCAGACTTCAGCATTCTTTACTGAGGACGGTACAATGTACGTTGCTTGTCTTCACGCAACAGATGTAGAGATTGCAGGTGCATCAAAACCAGTATCAGTTGAGGATGGCGATTTGCTACGAATCCTTCCTGGCCAGACTTCATTTGACCCTACCTACAACGGTTACAAGAACCCTGAGGGCAAGATGCTTACAGTTCAGTATCTTGGCAACAACAAGGCCCTTGCTTACTCAACAGACGGAAGAATTCCTAACCCTGCAGATCCAACTGCTTTCTTGAAAGGTATTTCAGACTATATCCACTTCTACTCAATCATTGACCTTACAACAGGCCAGAGAACCAAAGTGAAATACAATGGTTCTGATCTTCCTTACAGTGCAGGCCGTTTTGCTCAGCGCACAGCAATTGTAAACGGTAAGGCTTACATTGGAGTATCTACTGAGACTGCTGCAAATCCTTGCGTTTACGTGTATGACATTGCAACCGGAAATGTGGAGAAAGGTGTTGAGATATCGGGAGGATTCTACTTTGATATGATTAGAGTAATAGAGGTTGAATAACATTAGTGTATTGGTGTGTAGTGGCAAGAGGGTGACAACAGTTGCCCTCTTGTTTTAAATGACTATCAGATATGGGTGCCAAATTTTCAGTTTCAGGCAGTACTGTAAGGTATAAATGGATTATTGCGGTAGCAGCTGTAATTGTGGCAGGTGCAATTGCATTCAATTTGTTTTTTTCATCAGTAAAAATTGCAGTAATCAATGCAACACTTGCCCAAAAGGCAGACATTGCCCTTAACAACAGCAGCCGCAACCTGCACCTGACATTCATAGATCAGGAAGATGTGGCGGATGTTTCCAAATTTGATGCAATAATATTGTTTGGAAGGGGACTTTATCTCAATGAGGGGCAGATAGCGGAGATTGGCAAGGCTGCAGACAAAGGGGTACCTGTATTTACAAATGCCCTTAACCAGGGGCATCTCTCCCTTAACCACAATCTGAATGAGGAGCAGCACGCAACCCTTATGGAGTATTTGAGGAATCCAAGCAGACACAACTTCAGGAATGCAATCCTCTACATTGCAAAAATTGCAAAACCACAAAGGGTGAACATAAAAAGTGCTGATGCTCCTGTGCCGCTTCTGAAAAATATGTATTACCATCGGGAATATGGAAAGTACTTCGCAACAGATGAGGCCCTTACAGGGTATCTTAAAGAGAAGGGGATTTACAATGAGGTGGGAGAGAATATAGTTTTCATATCGGGAATAAACTTCCCTATGGAGGGTAACAGGGAGCATATTGATACCCTCATTACCACCTTAACCCACAATGGGTTCAATATTTACCCCCTTGTTGCAACAGGAGACAGGAGGGCTTCAATGACAAAGGACCTGCACC
>X130_Alpine_Ibex__coassemble_80_pt1 | contig 14498 bp, 11 predicted proteins | sample X130_Alpine_Ibex__metabat2_high_PE_003 | metagenome-assembled genome bin X130_Alpine_Ibex | reverse complement strand
GAGGGGGATGGCAATCATTGCACCTATAAGGATTGCTGTTACCAGAACTTTCCACCAGAGTTTCTTCAAGTAATATTTTGTCCAGTTTTTTTGGGTTTCCTGTTTTGTCATTGCTGAAAATGTATTTTCCGTACATTCATTAAACAATGCATATTTGATATTGTTCTTGAGGAAAAATCTGGTTGCTATGAACAAGAAACAGATGGTAAAAAGACTTTCTCAGAAACCCGGACTTACATTAGCTCAAAGCAATAACTTTTTAAACTCGGTACTTGACTTTGTATCTGATTATTTAAAAAAAAAAGAGGATGTATTCTTGCGTGGATTTGGTTCATTTATGATAAAAGACCGCAAAGAGAGGCGTACAATGAGCCTTAACACAAGAGAGATGATTACAATTCCAGGTAAAAAAGTTGTAAAATTCAGAACGCAGTTATTAGACTAAAGCAATTCAGGCGGCCATTACAGACCGCCTGAATTGTTTTTGACTGTTACTCCCAATAATCACAAACCACCCTGCTCTCCCTGCATTTTTTGCAGAAATTGCTTATCTCCACGTGGGCAGGATGCACCTTGTAGGCAGCCAGGTCCTCTTCGCTGCGGAACTTGCTTATAAGTACGGCATCGTAGCTCATATCGGTGTGTTTGAAATCAATTCCAACCTCAGCAGAAACCAGTTGTGGAACTACCCCCACAAGCCCTTCAAGTCTCTGTTTCATCTGTTTTAAGTTCTCTTCTTTTGGGGCGCCTTCTGCAAAATCCTTAAAGCGCCACATTACAATGTGTACAAGCATAACTGTTATTTTATTTAATTATTCCACAAATGGTACCATTCTGGCAGAAAGATCGGGGTCAGGCATATCTTTATCTACCGGGAACATAGGGCGGTTTATCCTCTGGTAAGGCAACCCTGCCAAATCCTGGTTCACACCACCAAGGGTCAGTGCCATCATCCAATCTGCCTGCATATTGTAAAGTTCAGGTTCAAGATATCCTATCTTTACCATAACTATATCGGCAGTGCGCGGATTCAATCCCAGTTTTGTAAACTCAAACTCCTTATGGAACCCTTTTCTTATCTCCGTTACAATTACATAAATGCTTCCAACCTTTACTGCCACCTCTGAGTTGGTAGGGTGGTCATATATTGCCGTAACGGTGCCTTTCAGGCGCACCGGCGGTGCATATCTGTCATCCACCTCTGCTCCGGCAACCATATCAATTCTACCACCAATACCTATCTCTTTGGCACGGGCTACAAAATCTTTGTCGGGAAGAGATGCATAAATTACCTGTAGGCCATTGGGGTTTCTGAACTCTTTGCGCTGCAGCAGTTGGGTTAATGTCCAGGTAACATCTCCGGCACCTCCTGCTGTTGGGTTGTCTCCGGTATCACTTATGTAGTACGGCCTTTTTGCATCTTTTTTAAGGGCATTTGCAAGGCACTCCTCCAAAGTTGTGGTAGGGGCTACAAAATCAAACTGGTGGCGCACATCCCAGAAATATTGGGCAATCTCTTCTGCCGCTTTTACAACATTCTCCTCATTATCTCCGGTAGCCATTACAACTGCGTGGTTGCGCGGCTCATCTGCCCAAGCATATCCAATCCAAATGGAAGCATCAATTACCCCCTCCATCTGGGATGCAGGGTAGGTCATATCATACAAAGATTTGGCAGGCTCCACGCGGGTAGAGGTCTGCTCCCCTGGCAACAGAATAGGCACAGGCACCCAAGCCTTATATTTTGGTTTCCCCTTGCCGCTCTCCAAACGCTCTATAAGAATTCTTGCAGCACGTTCTCTGGTCTCCCAGGCATCCTCGTGGGGAGCCATACGGTAACAGCAAATCATATCTGAATTCTCCGCCAAAGCCCAAGAGACATTTCCGTGCAAATCCATAGGGGTTGTTACAACTACTTTATTCCCTATAACTTCACGTATTCTTTTAAGCATATCCCCCTCAGGATCATCCAACCCCACAACACTCATTGCACCGTGAATATCATAAACCAAGCCATCCAACGGAAGGTTTGCCCTTAGGGAATCCAGTATGATATTTACAAACTTCTCATATGTTTCCCTTGTAACTGCACCACCCGGTGTGGCTCTTGCTACAAGGGCTGGAATCCACTGGGCTCTGTCCCTCAACGGCTGCCCCTCATTCAGGTAAGGAATCATATCATAAATCTCATCTCCAATTGCCACATTAAATGATTCCTCCGTACTCCTTGCAGGGGAGAAGGTGCTTGACTCAATCTTAATGCCGGCTATGGCAATCTTAGGGAGTTTCTTCTGTGGTGTGCAGGAAACTGCCACAATTATAACTGCCAATAATGCAATCTGGCGGAAAATGTTCTTTTTCATAATCACTAGGTTATATTACATAAAGGGGACAACATCATCGCTGGCCCCCTTTCTTTTACTCCATAAGTTTTTTGTATTTGAACTTCTTAGGCTCCACATTGCCCAGTCTCATCTTCTTGTTCTCTTCATACTCAGAGTAGGTACCCTCGTAGAAGTAAACTTTTGAATCTCCCTCAAATGCAAGGATATGGGTACAGATACGGTCAAGGAACCAACGGTCGTGCGAGATAATTACCGCACATCCTGCAAAGTTCTCCAAACCCTCCTCCAATGCACGGATGGTATTTACATCCACGTCATTGGTAGGCTCATCCAATAGAAGCACATTGGCTCCCTCTTTAAGTGTAAGGGCAAGGTGAAGACGGTTTCTCTCACCACCACTCAATACACCACATTTCTTCTCCTGGTCTGCACCGCTGAAGTTGAAGCGCGATACGTATGCCCTTGCATTTACCTCCTTGTTGCCAAGTTTTACATACTCAGAGTTCTCTGCAATTGTCTCATAAACCGTTTTCTCAGGATCAATGCTCTTGTGCTGCTGGTCTACGTAGGCAACCTTTACAGTTTCACCAATCTTAAACTCACCTTTATTAGGGGTGTCATAACCCATAATCAGACGGAACAAAGTTGTTTTACCTGCACCGTTAGGGCCAATTACACCCACAATACCTGCAGGTGGCAACTTAAAGTTAAGCCCCTCATAAAGCACTTTGTCTCCAAACGCTTTGGTAACATCAATTGCCTCAATAACATTTGTACCCAAACGAGGTCCGTTAGGGATAAAGATCTCAAGCTTCTCCTCCTTCTGTCTGCCATCCTCATTAAGCATCTTCTCGTATGCTCCCAAACGGGCTTTGGATTTTGCGTGACGCGCTTTAGGGGCCATTCTAACCCACTCCAACTCTCTCTCCAAAGTTTTGCGGCGCTTGCTCTCCTGTTTCTCCTCCATCTTAAGTCTGTTGGACTTCTGGTCCAACCACGATGAATAGTTTCCTTTCCAAGGAATACCCTCACCCCTATCCAGCTCAAGAATCCATCCGGCAACATTATCCAGGAAGTAACGGTCGTGGGTAACGGCAATTACCGTACCCTTGTACTGCTGAAGATGTGCCTCAAGCCACTGGATACTCTCAGTATCAAGGTGGTTGGTAGGCTCATCAAGCAAAAGCACATCAGGCTCCTGCAAAAGAAGTCGGCACAATGCAACCCTTCTTCTCTCACCTCCGGAAAGGTTCTTTACCAAGGCATCAGGCTCCGGACACATAAGGGCATCCATAGCTCTCTCCAGTTTTGAATCAAGCTCCCATCCACCTACCTGCTCAATCTTCTCTGTAAGCTCACCTTGTCTCTCTATAAGTTTGGCCATCTGGTCATCATCCATTGGCTCCATAAACTTCATGTTTATCTCTTCATACTCCTTAAGGACATCCACAACCTCCTGTACACCCTCCTCCACAATCTCACGTACAGTCTTTGAGTCATCAAGCTGCGGCTCCTGCTCCAAATATCCCACAGAATAACCTGGAGCCCATACAACCTCACCCTGATAAGATTTTTCAATACCTGCAATAATCTTCATAAGGGTAGATTTACCGGAGCCGTTCAAACCAATGATTCCAATCTTTGCACCATAGAAGAATGATAGATAAATGTCTTTAAGAATTGTCTTGTTGCTGGCAGGCAAAGTCTTGCCAACGCCATTCATTGAAAAAATAATCTTTTCGTCTGCCATATCTCTATATAAATTTAGGCAAATATACTTCTTTTTAAGCAAATAACATCTACTCTGGTCACCTTCCATCAAAGCCTTATGAAAAGCCCTTGAAGAGGGAAATCCACTATCACAGATTATCTGCTCCATATCACTCTCCCCAGCCTGGACAAGCGAAATGGCATAGTCCAATCTGAGCCCGTTAAGATAAGACAAATATGACATCTTCTTTTTCTGGTTGAACATCCTTGAAAGATACGTTCTGTTGGTCCCTATCTCCTGGGCCAGCAGATCCAATGTAAGGTTATGCTTGAGAAAAAGTTTTTTCTCAAGCATTAGAATATCCACCCTATATGCCAACTCATCATATTTGTCATCACACCCGGCTCTCTTCTCATCAGTTCCACAATCATTTGAAAAGGCTGTGAGAAATTGGCCAATCCTCCACAACACCTTTTTACAAAAGGTAATCATCCACCGATACCAGTTCATTATTCTCCAATTTTAGTTTTATCATCCTGCCCCAATCCCCGGGGGTAAACCCGGTATTATATTTGAATACTATTGAAAAGTTGCTGTACGAACTAAATCCGCACATCTCCCCCAACTCCCTCATCTCCAAAGTTGGATTTTCCAGAAAACGGGTACACACCTCCCTTACTCTGTAATAATTCACAAACTGGCAGAAATTCTTTGAAAGTCTGGCATTAAGCGCTCTGGAAAGGTATGTCTTATTGGTTCCAATCATAAGGGCCACATTTGCAATCTTTATATCCATATTCCTGTAAAGATGCTCTTTCTCAAAAAGGGTCATAAGGGCATAAATTATACGTGAATCCTCAACTATACTTTCATCAGCAATACCATTTATATCATCCTCAAGCAACTGTCCATACCCTCTTGTCGGAGCATATTTGCGTCTGGTAACATAGAGTTCATTCAGCTGCTTTACCTCAAGGCACAAAGGCTTTTCATAAAAGATATACCACACATACAACCCCATAAACAGGAGCAGCAGCACATTCTCTCCCCATCCGCAGTTTTTGCAGAAAATGGAGACTCCCATTCCTATTCCACTCAAAACCTCAAAAGCACAGCAGACCACGGCAAGTTCCAGCAATCTGTTTATACTTATTGAGTTTTTAAGAAAACTGTGACGGGTTCTCATCAGATAAAAATAGAGGAAGAAGAGTCCCATCAAACCTACATCCAGAAAGAAATAACCGGAAATATGCACTCCAGTGCCTGTATGAAACAACCACATTACAAATTCATACGCCCCCATTGCCCCAGCTGCAAATACAAAAAGGGGAATCTCAAATTTCTTTCCCCTTTTCAGTACCCCGTTCCAAAAGACATAAAACCCGAATAAAGAAGAATAGACAGAGAGTCTGATCAAACATAACCCACAAGGTTCCGGGATGAGTACCATTAAAGGCAACAGAAGGGGAAGCGCTACAAGTTCATTCCCCGCAAGTGCGGTTCCGCTCCTTATCCATTTCACTATAAGATAAACCGATGCTCCAAAAAATATGGCAGCAAATATCAATTTGAAGTACATAATTATTTGATTTAAGTTAGTTCGCTACAAATGTACTTACTGGGGATACCCTATAATGAAAAAAGGGACCTTACAGCCCCTTTTTTTTCTTTTTTTAAAATCAGAAATTTTAATTTGCTATTTTTTTATCTCATCAAACCCTTTTCCATACACTCCCGACACACTTCCAACAGAAAGAAAAGCATCCCTGTCTATCTCCCTCACCATTCTGTACAGAAGACTCATATCATCCTTTCTCATAATAACCATCACAATCTTGCTCTGCTGTTTGGTATACCATCCCTGACCTTCAATAAGGGTTACACCCCTTCCGGTCTGTGAAGTGATTGCATCTGCCAACTCTGCATATTTCTTTGAGAAAATGAAAATCTGTGAAGATTGTTTTGTTCCCGATATGAACATATCCACAGAGTAGCTGCAGGCACCAATAAGGATATATCCATAAAGGATGGTTGCAAATCTCTCTCCCCAGCTCTCAACACCTATAACAGCCCCTGAAGCATCCAACACCTCTTTAGGAGGGAGCAGCAGCGATGATGCAATAATGAAAATATCCAAAAGAAGAATTACCCTTCCGGCAGATATATTCTTGTATTTTACAATCATAAGTGCAACAATGTCTGTACCTCCGGTACTTCCACCCTGTGAAAAGCTTATGCCAATACCCAGTCCGGCACATACACCACCAAAAATTGCACAAAGCAGTTTGCCGTTGGAAATGGCTATCTCCTGAATAAATACGTCGGGAATAAGAGGTGGAACAATTTCATAGAATACAGATGCTATGATAATTGCATAAACCGTTTTCATTCCAAACGCCTTTCCCAAAACTTTAAGGGCTATCAGCAGCAGGATGAGGTTTATTACAAAGAACGAGACACTCACCGGAATATTGAATGCATAAAGCAATATTGCAGATATACCGGTAACTCCTCCACCAACCATATTGTTTGGAATAAGGAACACAATCCATCCCAAAGTATAAAGCAAAAGGCCTAAAGTAATTATAACGTAAGCCTTTAGCTCCTCAAAAATTCTTAATGTATTTTTATTCATCTCAAATTATTTGTATCAGAACAAAGAGGGAGCTTCAAGCCCCCTCCTAGATATCAGTTAGCAAACAACGTTAATTATCTTCCCGGGAACAACTATCACCTTCTTAATACCGTTCTCTCCAACATATTTTGCAGTATTCTCATTCTCCCTTACCGCCTGCTCAACCTCTTTTGGTGAAAGGCTCTTTGAAAGTTCAAGTTTGAATCTCATTTTTCCGTTGAATGATACCGGATACTCAAAGGTGTTCTCTACTGTATATGCCTCAACATACTCAGGGAATGCGGCACAAGAAACACTCTCCTTATTGCCCAACTGGCTCCACAACTCCTCTGTAATATGAGGTGCAAATGGAGAAAGCAGGATTACCATCTGCTCAAGAATCTCCTTCTTGTTGCATTTCAAATCCTGAAGCTCATTAAGGGCAATCATAAATGCACTTACAGATGTATTGAACGAGAAGTTCTCAATATCGGTTCCAACTTTATTGATAAGCTTGTGCAATGCTTTCAACTCTGCAGGGGTAGCCTTCTCATCTGTTACAATCCAATTCCCTTCCCTGTTCCAGAACATTCTCCAGAACTTCTTAAGGAATCTGTTCACACCGTCAATACCTTTAGTATCCCAAGGCTTGCTCTGCTCCAACGGGCCAAGGAACATCTCATACAATCTCAATGTATCGGCGCCGTAATCATTACAGATATTGTCAGGATTTACAACGTTGAACATAGACTTGCTCATCTTCTCAACTGCCCAACCACAAATGTACTCACCGTTCTCAAGGATAAACTCTGCATTTGCATAATCAGGCATCCAAGCCTTGAATGCATCAATATTAAGCTTGTCATTTACCACAATGTTCACATCCACGTGAATCTCTGTAGTGTCATACTCATCTTTAAGACCGTATGAAACAAATGTATTTGTATTCTTAATTCTGTATACAAAGTTTGAACGGCCCTGAATCATACCCTGGTTGATAAGCTTCTTGAACGGCTCCTTCTCAACCACATAACCCAAATCATAAAGGAACTTGTTCCAGAATCTTGAGTAGATAAGGTGACCTGTTGCGTGCTCTGTACCACCAATGTACAAGTCAACGTTTTTCCAGTAAGCATCAATATCCTTATTTACAAGAGCCTTGTCATTTGCAGGATCCATATATCTCAAGTAGTATGCGCTACTGCCGGCAAAACCAGGCATTGTGCTCTTCTCCAACGGATATCCGTTATATGTCCAGTTCTCTGCACGTGCCAATGGTGGCTCACCATCCTCTGTAGGAAGGAATTTGTCTACCTCAGGCAACTGTAGCGGAAGCTCCTCCTCTGGAACAGGAGTTGCAATACCATCCTTATAGTAGATAGGGAACGGTTCTCCCCAATATCTCTGTCTTGAGAAAATTGCATCCCTCAATCTGTAGTTTATCTTTCTGCGTCCAATACCAAGTCTCTCAACCTCATCAATAGCAGCTGGAATAGCCTCCTTAACTGTTTTTCCTGTAAGGAATCCGCTGTTGCACATAATTCCCTCTTTGGCATCAAAGCTCTCTGTACTTACATCGCAACCCTCAATAAGAGGAATAATAGGAAGATTGAAAGTTTTTGCAAAGTTGTAGTCACGGCTGTCGTGAGCAGGAACTGCCATAATTGCACCTGTACCATAACCTGCCAACACATACTCAGAAACCCATACAGGAACCTGCTCGTTTGTGAAAGGATTTACAGCATACGAACCGGTAAACACGCCTGTAACTTTTCTTGTCTCGGCAATTCTCTCACGCTCAGTCTTTTTCTTAGCCTCAAGAAGATATGCCTCAACCGCCTCTTTCTGCTCTTTGGTTGTAAGTTTCTCAACCCACTCGCTCTCTGGAGCCAAAACCATAAAGGTAACACCAAATACAGTATCAGCTCTGGTTGTAAAGATTGTCATATCATACTCGGCAGCCTCGCCCTCTACAGGGTTTGTATTGGCAACCTTAAATATCATCTCTGCACCCTGTGATTTTCCAATCCAGTTCTTCTGCATCTCTTTCAGCGCATCTGTCCACTCAAGCTCCTCCATATCAGCAAGCAACCTCTCTGCGTATGCAGAAACTCTAAGCTGCCACTGCTTCATCTTCTTCTGCTCTACAGGATGACCACCCCTTACAGAAAGGCCCTCTTTAACCTCATCGTTGGCCAATACGGTACCAAGAGCCGGACACCAGTTTACTGCTGTCTCTCCCTGATACGCTATTCTGTACTGCATAAGGATATGGCTCTTCTCCAAATCAGAGAATCCGTTCCACTGCTGTGCAGTAAAAGTTGGAACCTCACCGCAAGCTGCATCAACATTTGCATTTCCCTCTTTTGCAAAAATCTCCTCAAGCTCACTTATAGGGCAAGCTTTTGCCGCAACATTATTGTAGTAAGAACCGAACATCTTAAGGAATGCCCACTGGGTCCATTTGTAATATCCAGGATCACAGGTTCTGATCTCCCTGCTCCAGTCATACGAGAACCCTATACGGTCCATCTGCTCGCGGTATCTGTTAATATTTTTCTCGGTAGTTGTAGCCGGATGCTGGCCTGTCTGGATTGCATACTGCTCAGCAGGCAAACCAAATGCATCGTAGCCCATAGGGTGGAGCACATTAAAACCTTTCAGTCTTTTATAACGGCTGTAGATATCACTTGCAATGTATCCCAGAGGGTGACCTACGTGCAAGCCTGCTCCCGATGGATATGGGAACATATCCAGAACGTAATATTTTGGTTTTGAAGAATCTGCCTCTACTTTAAATGTCTGGTTCTTGGCCCAGAACTCCTGCCATTTTTTCTCAATGTCTAAAAAATTGTACTCCATTTCCAGATTGTATTTATTCAACCTGCAAATGTAGTACATTTTGTTTATTTCTTTATTCCAAATGAAGGGGATTTTGTAAGTTTGAACTCAACCGGAACAGAAATTCTCACACTTACACTCTTTCCTGCAATTTGGGCAGGTTTCCATTTTGGAGAAGCCAGAATCACCTTCTTCACCTGGGCATCAATATCATCATCAACACTCCTCACAATCTCAACATCCCCAACTTTTCCTTTGCTGTCTACCACAAACTCCACAATCACCCTTCCCTCAACGCCATTACGGAGGGCACTCTCCGGATATTTTATATACTCATACACCCATCTGTTGAGGAACTGGGTCTCATCCCCGTGCAGGAATGTTGCCTTTTTATGTACAGAATTTTGTGTATAAACCTTCTCTTCATTACCCTTCCCCTTGGAAGAATCTGAATTGTTGCCAGAGATGGTCTTAATCCTCCCCTCCTTGTTTGCCAAAACCTCGGTCATCGCCACAACATACTCAACAAGTCCCTCCATCTGTTTATAATCCAATTTATCGGGAGTATCCCTGACTGTATGGTAATCCCTGTGCACACCCGATGTAAAAAGTGTTACAGGAATCCCCTTTTCGTAGAACAGTCTGTGGTCTGAAGGGAAATAATCTGTTGGAACATATTCAGGAGAGATGCTCAATGCTCTTCCCGACAAAGCCGAAATTATCTCCATCAGTTCAATATTTGCATCTATGGTATATGCACGCATTGCATTATCTCTTCCACTGCGCCCCACCATATCAAGATTTATCATAGCAACAATGTCATCCACATTCCCAAAAGAGCGGTTCAGGAAATACCAGCTTCCAACCATACCCAACTCCTCAGCTCCAAAAAGGGCAAAAATGACGGAGCGTCTGAAAAGGAAATGTTGTGAAGAAACCTGTTTTGCAATCTCAATCAGAGATGCCACACCGGATGCATTGTCATCTGCTCCAAAAAAGATCTGAACTTCATCCTTGCCATCCTTTTTCAGGATTGAGGCTCCCAAATGGTCATAATGGGCAGCCACCACCACATACTCATTCTTGAGTACCGGATCATACCCTTCAACCACACCTATCACATTCCGTGAATGCAGGGTATCCCCTTTTGATGCAATATAAAAATCTTCCCCATCTTCCGGAGAGAGCATTATCACTCCTGCATCGTTAAGCTGATTGTAAAGATAACGGGCAACATCCAGTTCCTGCTGAGTTCCCGCACCTCTGCCCAACCTTGCAGAATCTGTAAGATATCCTATATTTTTTTTCAGATTTTTCTCTACAGAATCAAACTGCTGTCCGCTTGCCAGATATGGCACAAGAGCCAGCACAAAAAACAATATTACCCTATATCTCTTCATATTTATTCCAGTTTCTTATCACCGTCATTACCAAGTTTTATACCAAGGTCTCTGACGTAAAATATTTTTTACCGCTTTATTGCATAAATGACAAATCCCCCGCAGCCACAAGGTGCAGCTGCGAAGGATATATCTGATGGTATTACCATTCCTTAACTTCTTATTTGAAGAAAGGTGGTTTCACAACAACCGCTTTAAGCAATTTGTCTCTTACCTTAATGTAAATCTCAGAACCCAATTTGTAATATGGAGCAGCAGCGTATGCCAAACCAACAGCTTTACCGCAAGTTGGGCCCATAGTACCTGAAGTAACAACTCCTATTACATTGCCCTCTGCATCACATACCTCATAACCGTGACGAGGAACACCTCTGTCTACCAACTCAAAACCGCAAAGTCTTCTTGTAAGGCCGTCAGCTTTCTGTTTAAGCATATAATCTCTGTCAATGAAATCACCTTTAACATCGTTGAACTTGGTAATCCAGGCAAGGTTAGCCTCAAGTGGTGAAGTTGTATCATCAATATCGTTGCCGTACAAGCAGAAACCAGCCTCAAGTCTTAGAGTGTCACGAGCACCCAAACCAATAGGACGGATACCCTCTGGAGCACCTGCCTCAAAAATGCCTTTCCATAGTTTGTCAGCATCCTCATTTGCAACATAAACCCCACATCCGCCTGAACCGGTGTAACCTGTAGTAGAGAAGATTGCATTAGGAATACCTGCTACAGTACATTTCTTGAATGTGTAATACTCCATATCCTCTACTGGAGCATCACAGATTCTCTGCATAATCTTCAAGCATTAGGACCCTGGATAGCCAACTGGCAAATCTCATCTGAAGCATTGTAAAGCTCTTTACCTGGAGTGATATTGAATTTAGGGGCAACAGCACACAAGTGGTTCCAGTCTTTCTCAATGTTTGCAGCATTAACTACAAGGAAGTAAGTCTCTGAATCAATGCAGTATACTAGCAAATCATCTACAATACCACCTTTTCCGTTAGGGAAACAAGAGTACTGTACTTTACCTGGAGTAAGAACAGAAACGTCATTTGAAGTTACATACTGGCAGAATGCAAGAGCGTTAGGGCCTTTAACCCAGAACTCACCCATATGTGAAACGTCAAATACACCAACATTGGTTCTTACAGCATTATGCTCATCTTTAATTCCCACATACTCAATAGGCATATTGTAGCCTGCAAATGGGACCATTTTTGCACCCAATTCAATGTGTTTTTGGGTAAACGCAGTAGTTTTCATATTGTCTAAAGTGTGTTTTATGTTTATTTACATATAAAATCCTTTTCTGTATGGAAGAAGAACTTCCTCTTATTCTTCTGTCTGGTGCAGTCCCTGCGATGCTCCGTAAACCCACATGTCGTATGGACAGAAATCCATATCCCCTATCCTCTCCATCTCACGTACTGCTGCACTGAATGTTCCGAAGCTTCCAACCACAACCATCTTGAATCCGTTCTTAAGGAGAACCTGCTGCGAGGCAACACCCATCCCCCTTACCAGAGAATCCAATGCATGGGCATTCCTATGATCCTTAAAAGAGCCCAACACCACAAAATACCCCTCCAACTGAGGTACTGCAACCTTTGCCGCATTCATTATGGAATCCTGCTCCCTTCTGGCCTTTTCTGCCTCCTCATGAAGCCTTTGCTGCTCCTTTATCTGCAACTCAAGCTTCATCTGCTCTATATCTTTTGATGTTGGCATACCCATCTGACCCTTAATCCAATCGCAACCTTGGAGAATAATGGCTACAGAGATGCTCAATACCACATATTTACATTTTGCAAAGTACTCCATATTATAAATCAATAAGCTTCTCACAAATGTAGGAAATAATGGTTCAATCGCAAAAAAAATGTATATTTACAATTGTATTTTAAACATTTGCCATAAGATGGGATTTATAGACAGAGTAAAAGGTATTGCCTCTATAAAAGAGCACATAAACATAAGTACAGCCCAAAACCAGATCATTTCAAGCATTGATTTCAGAGGGCCCAATTTGTGGATTCTTGCGTTTGCAATTATTATTGCCAGTGTGGGACTGAATGTAAATTCAATCCCCGTAATAATTGGCGCAATGCTTATTTCTCCCCTTATGGGGCCAATTATGGGTGTGGGTCTGGCACTTGGTATAAACGACACACACCTGCTCAAGAAATCCCTCACCAATCTGGTAATAATGACGGGGATAAGTATCCTTGCCTCCACATTTTTCTTTTTTATAAGTCCGCTCTGTCTGGAAGAGCCTACAGAGCTGCTGGCCCGCACCAATCCCACAATCTACGATGTGTTCATAGCCCTTTTTGGAGGATTTGCGGTAATCATTGAGGTGTGCAAAAAAGAGAAAGGGACAGTTATTGCAGGTGCTGCCATTGCCACAGCCCTTATGCCTCCCCTCTGTACTGCAGGGTATGGAGTTGCCACAGGAAGTTTCTCATACTTTATTGGAGCATTATACCTGTTCTTCATAAACTCCGTATTCATTGCTCTGGCAACATTCTTTACAGTAAGAGTACTCAACTTCCCCCTTGTAAAATTTTCAGACCCCAAAAAACAGAAAAAAGTAAACAGAGTTATAACTGTATTTACAATTATCCTCATCCTGCCAAGTATTTGGTCGGCATTTACGGTAATTAAAGAGAACAATTTCAATCAGATTGCAAAAAGATTCATAGAGGAGAACCGCAACATTGCCAACAGCTATATTTATGATTTCAGCATTGAGCACTCTACCAACAAGCAATCAAAAATATACATCTCCATTGCCGGAGAGGCCCTCTCAGAGCAGGACATAGCAGACCTTCACTACAAATTGGAGAAAGCAGGAATAAATCCACAGCAGCTTGTAATAAACCAGGCCGGCACTTATATTCCCGACAAAAGATCAGAAAAAGAGGTTGTAAAGAGCATATTTGAGCAGAATGAACAGGAAATACAGAAGAGGGAAGCCCTTATAGCCCAGATGGAGAGCCAGCTGAAAGCCTTCAACGACAAAAAATTCCCAAGCAGCCAGATTGCAAAGGAAATTGTGGCCCAATACCCGCAGCTCCTGTCTCTGACCCTTGCAAGGGGAGACCATATAGACATGCTTCTCACTTCACAGGCCAAAGGGAATACTCCGGAAGAAAAGATTGTGGCTATACTGAAACTCTCAGAGCCATTGGACAACAGTGAGATTGAGAAACTTCAGAAATGGCTTGCCATAAGGCTGGATGTTCCGCAGATTAAAATTATTGTAGAGCAGTAACATATTATGAGGCGTTTCTACATAGTATTATCACTTCTGCTGTGCATTGCAATGTATAGTGGGGCACCTTTTGCCTATGGTAAAGTAAAAGGGAAAAAGACTGTTCTGCACCCTGTAGATATAGAGAAGCCCCAACTGCAATTGGAGCGCAACTGCACATACACCCCAATTACATATCCACAAAAAGCGGTAAAACTGTATGACACCATAAGCATTACCTTTATTGGCGATGTAATGCAACACGGAAAACAGCTTCTGAGCGCCCTTGAAGACAACAGCAATCCCGATAACCCGCATTCATACAACTATACAC
>X130_Alpine_Ibex__coassemble_79_pt1 | contig 14605 bp, 13 predicted proteins | sample X130_Alpine_Ibex__metabat2_high_PE_003 | metagenome-assembled genome bin X130_Alpine_Ibex | reverse complement strand
GGAGAGGAGAGGTAAAACATTGTTGGCATTTGCAGCAGGTACAGGGGGTGTTCCAATAAATTTTGGCGAAGATTTGTATGCAGATGATTTGGATGATTTACGGGATGTGATATTGCCTCCAACCAGCAGTAGTGGTGGAACAACAAATACTCCTGTAGAAATTGAAAATGTTGCCGGTGTTCTGAATATGGGGGTACTTCCTACAGAGAATATTACCTGGATAGGGAAAAATGGTCCTACTAACCTTGTGAACAATGCTCTGCAAAGTTTCAAATCTTTTGGATATACCCATAACGAGCCTGTAAGAATAGGTGTAATGTTTGCCAGGGAGGTAGCTCAAGGGGTGTATGTGGAGAGCGGAATATCATACCAGTATCTGAAATCCAAAATGGGAGGAAGTAGGGATCCGTACGTGCAGAAACTCCATTATTTGGGTATTCCGGCAAGGTTGAGAGTGGATGTGGTAAAATCCAGGGTGTTCTCTGCTTATATTTCCGGAGGGTATCTGTTGGAGAAATGTATTTATGGAACGGTTGAGAGCAGGTATAATGATGATTTCAGGGTGTATGTGCGCAAATGGCAGAACTCCATTAATGCAAATGTGGGGGCCCAATTGAATGTTGGGGGCGGGGCATTCTTATATCTTGAGCCTGGTATATACAAATATTTGGGTATGAAAGGTAAAGACCTTACACGTCAGAACGGGTATATTCTTGAGAGCATATATACAGAGGAACCAACCGGATTTTCACTTCAGGGTGGAGTGAGATTCAGTTTCTAGCACCTTTTTGCACAATTATAATACACTTTTGGATTAAAGGTGTAAATTTGCGGCAAATTAAACAATATATATGCAGGAAAATACTAATGCTCAAGTTGCTGGAGAGACCAATATCCAAAAGATAACCAGATGTGTTAAAAGTGTTTTGCCAAGTACTACAAAAACCTGTATTTGGCTTATTAAAATTACAACCGGAGTCTCTTTTGCAATATTGTTCCTCAAATATTTCAATATCCTCCCTTGGTTTTCAAATCTTCTGAGCCCTGTTTTCAACAGCTTGGGATTGCCTGGAGAGGCTGCGCTTCCTTTTGTTACAGGATATTTTGTAAATGTGTATGCTGCAATATCTGTTGCGGTATCCTTTGATTTTGACGTAAGGGTACTCACCATTCTAAGTACAATGATACTATGTGCCCACAATATGATAACAGAAACTGCTGTGCAGAAGAAGACTGGCACATCTGCCGTAAGGATTGTTATCATAAGAACCGTATCTGCTTTCACTTTGGCATTTTTCTTGAATAAGCTTTTGCCGGGAGAGGTTATGAAGAGTTTGGGTGCCGTACAACAGCAGGATGTAGGATTTATGGTTATGTTCAAAGATTGGCTCCGTTCAACTTTGGGAGTAATTATAAAAATGACAACCCTTATCTATTCACTTGCAATATTGCAGAAACTGTTGGCCGAGTATGGAGTAATAAGGTGGATTTCAAAATTTCTGAGGCATTTCCTTGCATTTTTTGGATTGCCTGCAAGAACATCCTTCCTGTGGATAGTTGCAAATACCCTTGGACTGGCCTATGGTGCAGCTGTTATGATGGAAGAGGTAGGGAACGGAAATGTTACAAAAAGGGATATAGATTTGCTCAATACCCACATATGTATTTCCCACAGCAACTTTGAAGATCTCCTTCTCCTTACAGCAATGGGGGCAACTTGGTATATTCTTTTGTTTTCCCGATGGTTTGCATCGTTTCTTCTGGTATGGGAGTTAAGATGTGAATATTATATAAAAGACAAGCTATTCAAAAAAAATACTAACTTTGCAAGATAATATGTCTTATTGAAATGGAAAGAGTCAAATGTCTTATTATAGGTAGCGGCCCTGCAGGGTATACAGCTGCCATTTATGCATCAAGAGCTAACCTTAACCCAGTATTGTATGAGGGTGGCCAGCCTGGCGGACAGCTTACAACAACTACAGAGATTGATAACTTCCCCGGTTATCCGCAGGGCGTTACAGGTAACGAGCTTATGGATGATCTTAAGAAACAGGCTGAGAGATTTGGTACTGAGGTGAGATTCGGCAATATTACAAAAGTTGATTTCTCAAAAAGACCGTTCACTTTGGAGGTTGACTCAAGCAAACAGATTGAGGCTGACACTGTAATTATTGCAACCGGTGCAACAGCAAAATATTTGGGCTTGCCTTCAGAGGAGAAATTCAGAGGTCAGGGTGTTTCTGCCTGTGCAACTTGTGACGGTTTCTTCTACCGTAAAAAAGATGTTGCAGTAGTAGGTGGCGGTGACACAGCTTGTGAAGAGGCTACATATCTTGCAAGTCTTTGCAATAAAGTTTATATGATTGTAAGAAGAGATGTGTTGAGAGCATCCAAAGCAATGCAGGAGAGAGTCCTTAACACCCCTAACATAGAGGTGTTGTGGAATACAAACACAAAAGAGATTCTTGGTGATGATTTTGGAGTTACCGGTGCTGCTCTTGTAAACAACAAGACAGGAGAGGAGCGTGAGATTAAGATTCACGGATTCTTCCTTGCAATCGGACACCATCCTAATTCAGAGGTGTTCAAGGAGTTTGTTGAAACAAATCCTGAGGGATACATCATTACAGAGGGCAGAACCCAAAAGACAAATGTTCCTGGAGTATTTGCAGCGGGTGATGTTCAGGATCCAATTTACAGACAGGCTATTGCGGCAGCCGGTAGCGGTTGCAGGGCAGCTATGGATGCGGAGAAATTCTTGCAGGAAAACTAATATTTACGGCAGATGCGTTCAGTAAGTTTTATAGTTTTGCTGGCAGTAGCATTTATGCAGTTCTCTTGTGCCAGTTATTACGATACCGTTATGAAGAGTAACGATGTGGATTTGAAATATAAGGCTGCCCACAAGTACTTTAATGAGAAAAAGTACAAGAAGGCTGCCGATATATTTGACAATCTCAATCTTCTTGTGCAAGGTTTGCCACAGGAGGATACGGTTAACTTCTATCACGGTTTGAGCAACTACAGATACGGTGATTTTGAGACAGCCGAAACGAGTCTTGCAAAATTCATTGAGGTTTATCCAAGAAGTCCATTTGCTGAAGAGGCAAAGTTTATGCGTATAGACTGCCTTTACAAGAACACATACAGATATGAACTTGACCAGACCCCTACCAGAAAGGCTATGGTGGTGATAAGTGAGTTCATGTATGATAATCCTGGAAGCAAATATTATCCTATATGTCAGGATATGATGAAGGATCTGATGGACAGACTTGAGAGAAAGAGCTTTGAATCAGCCAAAATTTATTACACAATGGAGGATTACAAGGCGGCAAGATATGCATTGAAAAATGTATTGAAAGACAATGCTGACAACAAATACAGGGAGGATGTCCTTTATTATACTGCAATGTCGTCATACAAGTATGCACACAACAGTATTCCTGAGAAGCAGAGAGAGAGGTACCTTGATTTTATAGATGATTATTACAACTTTATAAGCGAGTACCCTGAATCCAAATACAGGAGGGAGTTGGACAATTTGTTCGGTAAAGTTGACCACTATATAGAGAAGAAAGAAAGTAAAGAAGAAATATAATACAATGGAGAAAAAAGAGTACAAAGTTTACGGTAATACCATTACCAGAAATTTAAGTGAACTGGCTGAGCCTACAGGCAATATTTACGAGTCTACTATGATTATTGCAAAGAGGGCAAATCAGATTGCTGCTGAGGTTAAGCAGGAACTTAGTGCAAAATTGGAGGAGTTCTCAAATTTTGCAGACACTTTGGAGGAGACTTTTGAGAACAGGGAGCAGATTGAGATTTCCCGTCATTATGAGAAATTGCCTAAACCAACATTGGTTGCAATTAAAGAGTTCCAGTCCGGCGAAATCTACTCTAGAAAGATTGAGGCTTAATACCCCTTGCTATGCTTAAGGGTAAACATATTTTACTGGGGATTACAGGCAGCATTGCTGCCTATAAATCTGCAATACTGGTAAGAAACCTTGTTAAACAGGGTGCGGAGGTGAAAGTTGTTATGACAGAGATGGCAAAACAATTTATCACCCCTTTAACTATGGCCACACTCTCAAAAAATCCTATTCTTGTGGATTTCTACAATCCCGAGAATGGCGATTGGAACAGTCACGTCTCATTGGGAATGTGGGCTGACCTGTATCTTATAGCCCCTTGCTCTGCCAATACACTTGGAAAAATGGTTTCCGGTGTGGCAGACAATCTGTTGCTTACCAGTTATCTATCGGCAAAGTGCAAAGTGGCAGTGGCCCCTGCTATGGATCTTGATATGTACAAGCACCCTTCAACCCAGAGAAATCTGGATATCCTTAAAGGATGGGGTGTTGAAATTATAGAACCAGAAAGCGGTGAGCTTGCCAGCGGTCTGGAAGGAAAAGGGAGAATGGCTGAACCTGAAGATATAGTATATCAGGTTGAGGCCATTTTTGCCAGAGAAGGTTCACTGAAAGGGAAGAAGGTGCTTATTACTGCCGGACCTACAAGGGAAACGATTGATCCTGTAAGATACATCACCAACCATTCAAGTGGAAAAATGGCATATTCACTTGCCAGAGAGGCTGCCCTCAGAGGTGCGGATGTAACGGTGGTGAGTGGCCCTGTAAACATTAAGATGGGAACAGTAGGGGTAAAGGTAATAGATGTTGTTACTGCAGCCCAAATGTTTGAGGCAACAAAAGAGAATACTCCAGGTTCTGATGTGGTAATATTGTGTGCTGCCGTTGCAGATTTTACTGTGGCACAGGCAGCAGACAAAAAGATAAAGAGGGAGAAGAGCAACTATAACCTTGAGCTTACCCCTACCAATGATATTGCTGCCTGGGTTGGAGAGAACAGGGACAATAAAACAATTGCTGTTGGATTTGCCCTTGAAACCAATGATGAGGAGCAGAATGCGGCAGCCAAATTGGAGAAGAAAAAACTGGATATGATTGTCCTCAATTCAATGAGGGATGCCGGAGCCGGTTTCGGACACGATACAAATAAGGTTACTCTATTCTTCAAGAATGGTGAACCTGTTGCTTTGCCGCTTCAGAGCAAAGGTGATGTAGCATCCCATATTGTGGATAACATTGAAAAGTTGATGTTATAATGCTCAAGAGACTGGTCATACAGAATTATGCCCTTATAGATACACTGGATATAGAGTTTCCCGGTGGACTTATTATTGTTACAGGTGAAACAGGTGCTGGAAAATCAATAATGCTTGGGGCATTGTCTTTGTTGTTGGGGGCAAAAGGGGATACCTCAGCCCTTAAGGACAATGGAAAAAACTGTGTGGTAGAGGGAGAATTTGAGGTTGAAGGGGAAGAGATAATACTCAGAAGGGTAATTTCTCCTGCAGGAAGGACCAGAAACTTTATAAATGATGAGCCCGCAACTTTGGGGCACTGACGGAGATAGCATCAAAGATAGTTGATATACATGCACAGCATCAGCATCTGCTCCTTACAGATGCAGGATATCAGATGCAGGTGCTTGATTATTTTGCCAATACCGGTGCAATTGTGGAGAGGTACAGGAATACTCATTCTGAGTTGCAGCGGGCAGAGGCGGAACTGTTGCAGATGGAGCAGCATATAGCCAGAAGTGAGGGGGAGAGGGAATACAAGCAGTTCCAGTTTGACAAACTGCAGGAAGCCAAACTGAAGGAGGGGGAATTGGAGGAGTTGGAGTTGGAGCAGAAGCAGCTTGCAAATTCTGAGCAGATAAGAGAGGGATTGTATGGGGCGGTGGTCCTTATGCAGCCAATGGGTACGTCAATTGTACAAAATTTAAAGGATGCAGTGCATTTATTGCAAAAGAGTTCTAACTTTGTGCCCAGTTTGGAAGAGTTGTGCAACAGGTTGGAAAGCTGTAGGATAGAGTGCAAGGATATAGAGGAGGAGCTTGAATCCCTAGCCGATAAGGTGGTGGTTTCACCCCAGAGGCTTGAGCAGGTTGATCAGAGGCTCTCCCTGTTGTATTCACTGATGAGGAAACACTCTGCCGGCAGTGTTCAGGAGTTGTTGCAGCTGAAGGATTCTTTGGAGCAGGAGCTTTTGGGGGCAGACAGAAGTTTGCAGGATAAAGTTGCTTTGGAGGAGAAAATAGCATCTTTACGCAGGGAGCGTGAGAAACTGGCCTGTGAACTTACAGATGCAAGGGGGGCAAAAGTGGCATCTCTTGGCAGTGTTCTGCAGGAACAGATAAGGGATTTGCAGATGCCGCACGCAATTTTTCAGGTGAGGTTGGCAGATGCCGGAAAATATACAATGCAGGGAAAGGATTCAGTGGAATTCCTTTTCAGTGCAAATGGAAGCGGAAAACTCAATTTGTTGCAGAAAGCTGCATCGGGTGGCGAGCTTTCCAGAATAATGTTGTGCATAAAATCACTGATGGCCCAGTTTACAGGTATGCCTACAATGATTTTTGATGAGATTGATACTGGTGTGTCGGGAAGCATTGCAGACAAGATGGGTGAACTTATCGGGAAGATGGGAGAGAGGATGCAGATTTTTGCAATTACACATTTGCCTCAGATTGCTTCAAAAAAGGGAACACACCTTTTGGTATATAAAGAGTTTGATAAAGATAACAATGCTGCTACCAGAATAAAGAGAATTGAGGGACAGGAGAGGGAGAATGAGGTGGCAAGGATGCTTAGCGGCTCACAGCTTACAAAAGCAGCATTGGAGAATGCCAGGGAATTATTAAAAGAAAATAATAAATAAACTTAATTATGAGATTAATTATTCAAGAGTCTTACTCACAGATTTCACACTGGGCAGCAGCTTACATTGTGAAGAAAATCAATGATTTTGCTCCTACTGCAGAGCGTCCGTTTGTTTTGGGTTTGCCTACAGGTTCAACTCCGCTTGGAACTTACAGAGAGCTTATCAAATTCTACAAAGACGGTAAAGTTTCTTTCAAGAACGTAGTTACCTTCAATATGGATGAGTATGTAGGTCTTCCAGAGGATCATCCTGAGAGCTACCACTCATTTATGTGGAACAACTTCTTCCAGCACGTTGATATCCAGCCTGAGAATGTAAACCTTCTTAACGGTAACGCTGAGAATCCTGAGGCTGAGTGCATCAGATATGAGGAGAAGATCAAATCTTACGGTGGTATTGATTTGTTTATGGGTGGTATTGGTCCAGACGGCCATATTGCTTTCAACGAGCCAGGTTCTTCACTAACTTCAAGAACCAGAATGAAAACCCTTACAACTGATACTATCATTGCAAACTCAAGATTCTTTGACAACGATATCAATCTTGTTCCTAAAACCGCCCTTACAGTGGGTGTTGGTACAATTATGGATGCTAAAGAGGTTCTTATCCTTGCAAACGGTCACGCTAAAGCAAGAGCTTTGTACCATGCAGTTGAGGGTTGTGTAAACCATATGTGGACTATCAGCGTTCTTCAGATGCATCCAAAAGGAATCATCGTTTGTGATGATGCTGCAACTGACGAGTTGAAAGTTGGTACAGTAAAATACTTCAAGGATATTGAGAAAGATAACCTTAATGCAGATTCACTTTTGTAATTCAGACAAAAGTTGACTAATTTTAACACCTCGGCAGCAATGCCGGGGTGTTTTGTTTTACAATAAATAGAAAGATATGTACAGATTGGAGGCCCTTAAGGCACTTAGAGCAAAAATGGAGCAGATGGGAGTATCTGCAATGATAATTCCAACCAATGATCCCCATTTTGGAGAGTATACACAAGATAGATATAAAGTGAGGGAGTGGTTGAGCGGCTTCAACGGTTCTGCAGGAACATTGGTGGTAACATTGCACAGCGCTGCATTGTGGACAGATTCCCGATATTTTGTACAGGCTGCCGCACAGTTGCAGGGGAGTCAGATAAAACTGATGCGCCTTAAGATGGAGGGCACTCCAACCATTGCAGAGTGGATTCTTGGGCAATACCCTCAAGGTGAGGCTGTAGCTATAGACAAAGCGCTCTTCTCATACAGTGAGTATGAATCCTTGGCAGCAGAGTTGTTCCCTTGCAGTGTGTATCTTGCAGATGATATTTTTGATGAGTTGTGGGAGGGAAGGCCATCCTTGAAGTTCAATCCCGTAATGTATCTCAATACCCAATATTGTGGTGAAACTCCAAAATCAAAACATCAGAGAGTAGTGGAGGCACTTGGAGTTAAAGACGAGCGTTTTGCATATATTGTAACAATGTGTGATGATGTTGCCTGGCTGTGCAATATCAGGGGAACAGATATAGAGTACAACCCTCTGGTACAATCATATGCCATAGTAACCAACACTGCAACACACCTTTTTGCAAATTTGGATTCAATTGATGAGCAGGTAAGGGATACCCTTGTGGCAGAGGGGGTGGAGCTGCATCCATACAATGATTTTACAAAAATTCTTGAATCTCTTCCCGACAATATCTTGAGAATATGTTCTAAAGGAAAAATTACCGTAAGGGATTATAAGGCACTGGATATACCTGGTGCCAGATTTATGGATGACCCGACTTTGGGTGGTACTGTAAATTATTTTAAGGCCATTAAGAACAACTGGGAGAAGGACGGTTTTGAGAAAGCATTCCTTGCAGATGGAGTTGCCTGGTGCAAGGTGCTCAAATTCATAGATGATGCATTGGTGGCAGGAGAGGAACTTACCGAGTATGAAATAGGGGAGAAGTTTGCCCAGTTCAGAGGGGAGGATGAGAATTACAGGGGAGAGAGTTTTGAACCTATTGTTGCCTTTGGCCCGGCAGGCGCATTGCCTCATTACAGTGCTACAGAGGATAATACGCAAATTGTCGGGAAGAACAATTTCCTTCTTATGGATACAGGAGGACAGTATGTTTTTGGAACAACAGATACAACCAGAACAATTCCGGTAGGGGAACTTACCCCGCAGCAGAGGAGACATTATACGTTGGTACTCAAAGGGATGGTAAGGCTCTCGATGGCCTGTTTCCCTAAAAATACCAGGGGCAGCCAGTTGGATATTCTGGCCAGAGGTCCATTGTTCAATGATGCGGCAATGTATTTCCACGGAACAGGGCACGGTATAGGGCATTATTTGTGCGTGCACGAGGGGCCTCAGAGCATAAGGATGGAGGAGAATCCTGTAACCCTTGCACCTGGAATGGTAATGTCTAATGAGCCGGCAGTGTATGTAGAGGGTCAGTATGGCATCAGAACGGAGAATGTGGTGCTTGTAGAGCAGTGGCAGTTCAATAAAATGAATGAGTTCTACAGGTTCAGAACATTTACTTTAGTTCCTATAGATACCTCTTGTGTGGAGTGGGAACTTTTGGATGCAGCCCAAACCCAATGGGTGAAAGATTACAACAGGAGTGTGTATGAAAAACTTGCGCCGCTCCTTGGTGCAGAAACGGCGCAGTGGTTGTCAGACAGATATTTGTAGAAATTATTTTATTACGGTACTGGTATAATCCGGATTATAAGCAATATCGGTAGTGCCGGTATTGCTTAGGCCGTTACCTTCGGATGTGCGTTTAAAATTGAAATTCAACTGAAGAAAACGACCAGATGCGCCACTTGTGCCATTACCTGGATGTCCGTACCATAAACTCCACAATCTTACAGGTTCAGCAAGAGACTTATTCCCCTCAAATCCGTATGTGGCAAGCGTTATATCATAACCCTGGAACGCAAATGGTGTAGGTTCGTTGTTGAACAGTGCGCGGTACTTCATAAGGAAATCCTTAACCTCCTCCCTGTTGTAATCAACAAAATAAGGGAGAGACAAATGAAGGTTCATTCTGTGGAAATAATCAACCTCTATCCCCTCAAAGTTTCTCCATTTTGGCAGACCAAACAATGTAATGTTGCGTCTGTTCTCTTCAAGCGGATTGGTATGTATAAGATTAAGGTTTCTTACAACATCACTTACAAAAGCCTCGCTGTTTGATGGTACAAAAACAAGGTTGTTGCACTCTGGTTTCATTTGGGCAAGCATACTCTCCAGAATCTCCCTTCCCTCAAGAAGCCCGTATGTAAAAGTGGTGCATTCAATACCTCTGGCCTTAAGGGTATCTATGGCCATCGTTATGAGTAGAGTATCTCTTGTTCCTTTCTCGTAAATTATAACAGGGTTGGTATTGGCTGTACATTTGCTTGCAAACAATCCAATAATGCTCTCCTGTTGGGCTTTATTTGTTGGTGGAATCTGAAAAAGTGCAGGGTGCCCCTCTATCAGATTCTCTGCAAGCTGGTCCATTGGGGAAATTACAATACTTTTGCCAGCAGTAAGTTCAAGTGTCTTTTTAATGTCAGAAGATCTTACAGGACCAATGATGAACCTTTTCCCGTCAAGTTTTCCTGCTGCAACAATCTCATCAACTGAACTGAACTGCAACTGGTCAATGATGTTCACCTTAAATTTCAAGCCATTCTCTTTAAGTTTGTTTATAGCCAAAAGAGAGCCGGCATAAAAATCCATAAAATTGCTGTTTGGACCCAATGTGTCATTTAGAGCTAATGGTAAAATATATGTTAGTTCATTTTCCTTGGAAAAGGACCAGTCTACATATTCTACAGATTGCTCTTCTGTCTTTACTGCATCCTTCTCACCTGGAATATCCTCAGATATTTTTACCGGTTCCTGCTCTTTTTTACTGGCAATAAGAGCAATAAAATCTGCATTTGGGATATACAGAACTTGTTTTTTTGTTACCTGGTAACTCTTAAGGTTATTGAATGCAACAATATCTTCTTGTGCCACTTTATATTTTGCAGCTATATCTTCCAGAGTTTCATACCATTTTACAGTATGTTTCTTCTTGGAGTATTTTTTTATGTTTTCTTTGCTGAGTACCCAGTTCGGATTCTCCAGTCCTGCCTGTTCTGTTGTTTCTGCTTGCAGGTTTTTTTTAACCTCCTCTTGAGCCGGTTTATTTACCTCTTCTGCTACAGGTTGTGGTGTTGACGCAACAGCAGTACCTGAAGAGGGAATGTATATTACACTTCCCTCTTTAAGGCCTGCTTTAAGCGCTTCATTTTTGCGTACTATATCGTCAATTGTAACATTGTATGCCTTGGCAATGGAGTACAAGGTCTCTTTTGCCTTAACCTTATGAACATACATCACCTCTCCGTTTACGTTCACTTTTTCAGTTGAAACTGTAATTTGTGGAGAAGTCTGGCCATAGGCGATACCTGCAGCCAATATTGCAACTATTAGAAATAAAGTACGCATAACACATTAAAATTATAGACGGGCCAAAAGGTTCTTTACATTAGCCTCAATTCTCTCGTAAGTATCGTCTCCGTAATGAGCTTTCTCAAATTTTGAGCCGGTGATATTCTCATAAAGCTCAATGTATCTCTCAGATATGCTGGTAACAATCTCATCGGTCATCTCAGGAACTTTCTGTCCCTCCTGGCCGCTGAAGTTGTTCTCCATAAGCCACTCGCGAACAAACTCTTTAGAAAGCTGTTTCTGCTGCTCACCTTTGTCAAATCTCTCCTGATAACCCTCAAGGTAGAAGTAACGGCTGCTGTCTGGAGTATGAATCTCATCAATAAGATAAATCTCGCCATCTCTCAAACCAAACTCATATTTGGTGTCTACAAGAATAAGGCCTCTCTCGGCTGCAATCTCACAACCTCTCTCATACAAAGCAAGGGTGATTTTCTCAAGCTGTGTGTAAATCTCCTCACTTACAAGTCCCTGGGCAATAATCTCCTCTCTTGAGATATCCTGGTCGTGACCACCTATCTCCGCTTTTGTGGTTGGGGTAATGATTGGTTTCTCAAATTTCTGGTGCTCTCTCATACCGTCGGGAATAGCAACACCGCAAATTTCTCTTGCACCTGCTTTGTATGCTCTCCACGAGCTGCCTGTAAGGTAACCCCTTACAATCATCTCCACTGGAAGTGACTCGCATTTGTAGCCAACTGTAACCATTGGGTCCGGTGATGCAATTTTCCAGTTCTTTACAATATCTGAAGTGCTGTCAAGGAATTTGGCTGCAATCTGGTTAAGAACCTGGCCTTTAAATGGAATGCCTTTAGGCAATACAACATCAAATGCAGAGATTCTGTCTGTAGCAACCATTACCATATATTTGTCTTCAATGGTGTACACATCCCTTACCTTACCGTTATAAACGGCAGTCTGTTTTGGGAAATCAAATTGGGTTCTTGTAATTGAGTTCATAGTATCTTTTTTGTTTTATTGTTACAATGTGTTGTAGAAATCCTCAAGTTTGCTGGCAAAAGTGCTCCAGCTGAGCCTTTGTTTCTCCAGTTTTATATTCTTTATCATCTCCTCCCTTTTTCCGGCATTGGCCTCTGAGAAATAGTTCTCTATGGCTGATGCAATTGTTGAAGGATCTCCGTTATCAATAATCACACCTGTTCCCCTATCTCCAATAGTCTCTTTAAGACCTCCCACATTTGTAGTAATCATTGGAACTTCAAAATGGTAGGAAACAGAACTTATGCCGCTTTGTGTGGCACTTCTGTAGGGTAGGACACAAACATCTGCACTGGAGAAGTACCTGTTAACCTGGTTGTCTTCTATGTAGTTTGTGTTAAGTGTAATGTTCTCTTTATTTGGGCAGGAATCAATAAGTTTCCTGTATTTGTCAAAACTGCCGTAAGGTTCACCGGCAATAATGAGCCTGTAGCTCTTGTCCAGTTTTCCAAATGCCTCAATCAGAAGATCCAATCCTTTGTATTCCCTTATAAGTCCGAAGAAAAGGATATTTTTGGTCTTCTCTGAGGTGCTGTTTATACCAATACTTTGCAATGCTTTCCCCCTTTCAAGCTTTTCTCCAAAATGGGAGTAAAGGGGATGCGGTGTGCATATATGTCTGGCATCAGGTATGAAGCTCAGAAGATCATCCCTCACAGCATTGCATAGAACCACATAGCCGTCTTGAGGTTTGAGGAACCAGCTTGTGAACGGCCTGTCAAAGAAATGGGGTTCGTGAGGAATTACGTTGTCGAGGATAGATATAACCTTGCAGCCGGGTTTCATATGTCTTGCAATATATCCGAGAGATGGGGCAAACCAGCTCATCCAATATCGCATTACAAGAAGGTCGGGGTTCCACTCCCTTATTGCTTTGGCTGTGGTTATGTACGAAAATGGATTTGCCGTATCCAGTAGAGCCTGGGACTCTACCGGTACGGCATTATCATCTTTTGTAACATGTTGTGTCTTGCCCGGAAACAGGATGTCGGGGTACTGCCTTTTGAAATTGAAAGCCTTTACAGTGTGGTTTTTCTCCAACTCCTGTAACAGACAGGCATTAAACTGCGAGATCCCCCCTCTGTAAGGGTAGAAACACGATAATATTGCAATTCTCAATTTACTGTTTTTTAGATTTGATGTACTCATCGTTCAAACCTGCAAGTACATCTTTAGTAATATCCAATGCAGGGTTGCCAACAATTATAGTGTTTGTTGCAGCAGAAGTGGTGATGATCATTGCATAACCTTTCTCCTGATTGTATTTGTTAAGGTATGTCTGAACAGCATCCATAACCTTTCTGCTCATTACAGCCTCTTCCTCAGCCATCTCATACTGTTTCTGCTGGCTTAGGTTCTGTAGGTTCTGCTGTCTCTCAGCAAGTCTCTGCTGCTGCTCCTCTGCCTGTGATCTGGTAAGAAGACCTTTCTCAATTTTGGTCTGGAAATCTTTGGCTGCGCTCTCAAATGATCTTCCTTTTTTTGTAAGGTCGTCCTGAATAGCTTGAGCTTTGCTCTCAAGTTCAGATCTCAGGTCATTGAACATATCATACTGATTGATAAGAGAATCAAGCTGAATGTAAACGATGCTGCCCTGTGGTGCCGCTCCAGCCTGCGGAGCATTGGCTGCTGGTGTGTTGTTGGTGTTGCCTGTAGCGCTGCAAGAGCAGATGATTGCTGCAATGGCAACAGTTAGAATTACCTTTAGTTGTTTCATTTTATAATTGTTTATTTATTTAATTTTCAAGGGTGCAAATATAGTTAAATTTTGCTTTACAGCAATTGGCTTCTGTACGCTTGGATTGTATTTTCCAGTCCCATATAAAGGGCATCACTTATGAGTGCATGGCCTATTGATACCTCAAGCAGTCCCGGAATGTTCTGGTTGAAGTATTTGAGGTTATCAAGGTTAAGGTCGTGACCGGCATTCAGTCCCAATCCGCATTTTACAGCTGTTTCTGCTGCCTTTACGTATGGTTCAATAGCCATTTCTCTGTTCTTCAAATAGTTGGCTGCGTAAGCCTCTGTGTAAAGTTCTACACGGTCGCAACCTGTATCAACAGCATTCTTTATCATCTCCTCTACAGGGTCAATGAAAATTGATACCCTTATTCCATTTGCGTGGAATACTTTTGTAATATCTGTAAGGAATTGTTTGTGCCTGATTGTATCCCAGCCGGCATTTGAAGTAATGGCATCAGGGGCATCCGGTACCAGTGTAACCTGGGCAGGGTTTACCTCAAGAACCAGTTTTGTAAAGGAGTCAATGGGGTTTCCCTCAATATTGAATTCTGTTGTAAGAAGAGGTTTCAAATCTCTGGCATCCTGGTATCTGATATGTCTCTCATCCGGCCTTGGATGCACTGTAATAC
>X130_Alpine_Ibex__coassemble_64_pt1 | contig 16367 bp, 11 predicted proteins | sample X130_Alpine_Ibex__metabat2_high_PE_003 | metagenome-assembled genome bin X130_Alpine_Ibex | reverse complement strand
GCCTTAATGAATCTGTTAAAATCCTTAACCGCTTTGTCAAACTGCTGTGACAGGAAATTGGTAACACCACGGCTGAAATAAAGGCCCGTATAACTTGGCCTCAAATCTACAGCCTCAGCCAAATCCTGCAGCGCCTTGTCATATTTTCCGGTACGGCTTAATGTAATTGCCCTGTAATGATAAGCAGGGGTATAAATTGGATTCTGCCTTAAGGTTGTGTTAAAATCCTTCTCGGCTCCAATAAAATCACCAAGGTTGTACTTGGCAATCCCCCTGAAGAAATATGCATCATAAAGGGTACTGTCCAACCTTGCCAGAATATTGAAGTTCTCAATGGCACTTGCATACTTGCCATCTATAAGCATTTGCCTTCCTCGGGCAAAAAACTGGTCTATATCATATTGTGCCCTGGCTGCCACACCTGTAACCAGCAGCAGACACACCAAAAACAATTTTCTAAGAGTATCCATATAATCTTGCAAAAGTAATGAAAATACGGCACTCTTCAAAAAGCAGACCAATGTGCTACAACCCGTACCTTCCCCTGTCTCCCAATTGCTCCTCTATCCGCAGCAGCTGGTTGTATTTTGCGGTGCGCTCACCGCGGCTTACAGAGCCGGTTTTAATTTGTCCGGCATTTACGGCAACGGCAAGGTCTGCTATAAAGGAATCTTCCGTCTCTCCGCTACGGTGGGATATGATGCAAGCGTATTTGTTACGCTGTGCCATTGCAACAGTTTTTAAGGTCTCAGTTAAGGTGCCTATCTGGTTCACCTTAATCAGGATTGCATTGGCACACTTCTCGTTTATCCCCTGCGCCAGATATTTCGCATTTGTAACAAAGAGGTCATCCCCCACCAGCTGACACTTGCCTGAAAGTTCTGCCGTAATGCGTTGCCACCCAATCCAGTCATCTTGGGCCAACGGATCCTCAAGGGAATCTATAGGATAATTCTTTACAAGCTCCTTAAGGTACTCAATCTGTTGGACTGTAGTCCTCTTCACCCCACGCTCCTGCTCAAACATAGGATAATTGTAGTATCCCTGAATATATTTCCCCTGGTAATTGTAATGTCCTTTTACATAAAACTCGGAAGCAGCGCAATCTATTGCCAACGTTACATCTTTATGTGGTATGTACCCTGCATTCTGTATTGCATACATCAGATACTCCAGCACCTCCTCGGCACTGTTGAAATTTGGGGCAAATCCCCCTTCATCCCCCACATTTGTATTCAGCCCTGCCTTTTTCAGAATTTTTTTAAGACTGTAGAAAATATTTGACCCCATAGTAACAGCCTCCTTAAACGTAGAGGCCCCCACAGGACGTATCATAAACTCCTGAAATGCAATTGGAGCACTTGAATGGCGCCCCCCATTAACAAAGTTCATCATAGGAACAGGGAGCACGTGAGAGTTCACACCTCCCAAATATCTGTAAAGCGGTACTCTCAGATGGTCAGCCGCCGCTTTGGCAACAGCAATTGAAACGGCAAGAGTTGCATTTGCCCCCAAACGCGATTTGTTTGGAGTGCCGTCAAGCTCTACAAGTACAGAATCTACCTCCCTCTGGTTAAGGGCATCGGTACCAATAAGTTCAGGGGATATGATGTTCTCAATGTTTGCCACAACTCCAAGCACCCCTTTCCCTCCAAACCTCTCCCTTACCCCATCCCTCAATTCCAAAGCCTCGTTACTCCCTGTAGAGGCTCCGCTTGGCACACTGGCCCTCCCCCAAGAACCGTCATTAAGGAATACATCCACCTCAACGGTAGGATTTCCCCTTGAATCTATTATCTCTCTTGCAATAATATTAGAAATATCCATAAAAAGCCTGTTTTTATGGATAGAACACCTGAAAATACGGATTGTTTAGTCAATCAGCCACAAGAAACGGTAAATAAGCTCTATGCGCCTGCCAAGCACATCAAGCGAAAGTGTGGCCAAAGCATCAGACTCCTTATTTGTATGTTTGGTAATGCCGGATGTGAACAAAAGAGCCGGAACCCCAAGAGCTGTAAAACTCTGCTGGTCTGAAAGCCTGTAGAAGATATCATAAAACTGCTGGCTGCCGTAATAGGTATAATCTATGTACAACCCCAACCCAAAAAACTCATTGGCAAAATCCAGCTGCTCCTTTTTCCAGGGAGCAAGTTTCTCTGCCCCCAGCACCAGAATATACTCATCAAACTCCCCAACAGGAGAGAGTGTACTTCCAATCTGGTCTATATTTATCATACAAGCAATTTTCTCTGCAGGAACCCCCTTCTTGTCCAGAAAGGCCTTACTGCCGCTCATATTATGGTTGTTGCCGTCAAATGCCACAAACACAATATTATGATTAAAATCATTTTCTTCCCGATATCTTTTCCCAAATGCCTTTGCCAATCCCAACAAAGCGGCAACTCCCGATGCATTATCATCTGCCCCAGGGTAATATTTCTCTCCGAAGGAGCCTATATGGTCAAAATGAGCCCCCACAACAATATAATCTGCATTTTTATTTTTAGCGGGAACATACCCAATCACATTATACCCTTTCAGTTCTTTGGGCTGGTGGGGAGGTCTGCCGTAAGAAGATCTCTTTGGTGAAGTGAAAATAGGGAACTGCTGCAGGAAACTTATCCCCTTGAACGGTTCCAGTCCATATTTCTCAAACTCCGCCGCAATATAATCCGCCACCTCCTTTGCCTGAGGAGAACCTGCTGCACGCCCTGCAATCTGGGGTGATGTAAGGAACTGCAGATGCCTGCGGGTATCGGATTGCTCAAGAAGGTATTTATAAGCTGACGATGAGTGTACCTGCCCCATCACTTGCACTGCTGATGCAAGAAGAATTATGAATAATGCCATTGGGGCAAAAAAATTGCGTACACTCATCGGGAAGAAAATTAAGAGTGCAAAAATAGGTTAATTTTCTTAACATCAAAACGGTGAAGACTGTACACGTACAGTTACTGTATCTGTAACACTGTTTATTCCGGTAAAAATTCCATAACCTCCATCAATATTGCCCCTTACATCTACAAGTGCAGATGAGGATATGGCGCCTCCTCAAAACTGCCACCACCTACAGCCACAAGGTCTTTGGAAACGCTGTTCTGCCCCGAAATATGATCCCACAAATAATCCTGGTAAGAACGTCTGAAAGCAAACATAGAGGTAACTTTTTCCCCCATAGAATGCTCTCGTTGGGGAACAAAAACACCGCAAAACGTGTCTAAGACGTAAAAAATAGTTACCTTTAACAAATATGAAACAGAAAAAACGCCCCAGATTTCTCAGATGGCTGCTGCTGTACATCCCTTTGTGGTTCATTGGGATTACCGTTTCGTGGGTGGTGCTGCTCCGTTATGTACCGGTGTATGTAACCCCACTTATGGCAGTGCGCACCTGCCAGAACTGGGATGATTCCACATACCACACATACAAAAGATGGGTTCCGCTGGAAAAGATTTCACCCAATCTGGCTATGGCGATAATGGCCAGCGAAGATACCAGATTCCTCACCCATAAAGGATTTGACTGGGTGGAGATTGAGAACGCCGTTGATGCCCACCGCAAAGGGAAAAAGCTCCGCGGAGCCAGCACCATAAGCCAGCAGACCGCAAAAAATGTATTCCTCTTCCCTGGCCGCAGTTGGGTAAGAAAGGGATTTGAGGTCTATTTCACATTCCTCATTGAGCTTATTTGGGGCAAAGAACGTATCCTTGAAGTATACCTGAATGTTGCCGAAATGGGGCGTGGCATCTTTGGTGCCGAGGCCGCCGCAGAGAGACTTTTCAATACCCGGGCATACAAACTCTCTTACCTACAGTCTGCCCTCATTGCCGCCTGCCTCCCAAATCCCCTGCAGCGCAAGGCCAACAAACCCACCCCATACCTGAACAAACGGGCCGGCGACATCCAACGGATGATGAAACTCATTCCACGGCCGGAGTGGTTGGGAGAATAATAAAACATAAGTGAACGGGCAGAACCAACATTAAAAACCGCCAGGTCTCTTTGCAAAGTATTGAAGATAGAGCCATCAGCAATGCTGCGGTATAAGAACAATTAACCCGCTCCATAAAAGAAGCGGGCTCTCTATTAATTCCCAATTATAATCAGTTAATTATAAATTTGAACAGCAACCAACTATTAAAGTTCTTCAGTAGTAGTTCCACCATCTTCCCATTCGGTAACAGATGGAGTAAATTTAATCTCAAGAGGAGTAATCTCTATTGCATAAACATAATGTTTACCGCCATCCCAAACAACATTATTCAAATCAATTACTGCGTCAGTTGCAGGCATGCCATCTATTACGTATTCAAATTTAATATTAGATGCACTAGTAGGAACTACCATAACAGAAACCTCATCATATGATTTTATTATACCCTGAGTGTCATTAGTAATTGTATTAGTTATCTGTTTACTAGTCCAAGTAAGTGACCAATCTCCATTTTCAGATACTAAATTATCCCAAGATGGTGTATCAGCTGTTTTATCGTTTTTATAAGACACTGAACAAGTACCTTTAAGTGTTGGGGCTACAAGTGCCACACTGTTTACAGTTACATTAACATTATTTTCACATCTGAATTTAATTGTAACTTTAGCTAGTGCATGAGTAAGTATAACATTAACTGCATCTTCCTGTTTCCCTTCTGTATAATATGCAGCTCCATAAAGATAATCTACTTGATCTGCTAAAACATGCTTGGTAGAATTATCTACATTTAAAGTGATAACTTTATTATTCTCAGTATTATTCTGATATGGAGACCAAACTACTAAATCCAATGTACTCTGAAGTGGCCAATATTTAGGAGTAGCAGATGTCCAATCTGCCTCACCATTCTGTTTTGCAAATTCTGTATCATTAAAATACTCAGTTTGATCAAGATAAGCTGCAACACCCAAAGTTTGAGTAAAATCATTAGTTGTCTATTCAGCTTTAGTCATTTTACCGGTAATGACTTTAAAGCCAATTTCCTGAGGGTCCTCAGTGTTAATAACCTGAGTCTTTGTACAAGATGCGAGAGCAGCAATAGCTACCGCAGCGCAAATAATAAGTTTTTTCATAACTCTTGTTTTTTAAAGTATTAGTAATATTAAGTTAATTTTCTCCTTTAAAGTGTTATATTGGTTTCAATCTCAACCCAGTCATTTACCGATACAGAGAAACCGCCACCCTCAACTTTTGGCTCCTCTATTACTATAGGCTGGTCCACCACTTCAATTACAAATTCGTTGTTCTCAAAGAAATCTTTTGTAATGTCAAAATGGTAATTATGACCGTTACCCAAATTATCTACAATGTTAATGTCGAGGCTTAGAATACTTGAGTAGAGAGGATTTTTGCCAAAAGTATTGAATGTGCCTACCAGACACTTCTCCTCTTCATTTTTATTCATCTCAAAGTAAATTGTAGCTACCCCCTCTGAATCCTGATCTTTACCTATAAATGTAGATTCCACCTGTCCGGTTATAAGAGCAGACACCTTGCTTACCCATTGCAGTCCCTCTACAGGTTTTACTATAATTTTCCACGTTTCCACAACAGAATGAGCATCTACAACACAAACTATATCCCTCTCTTCATCTATATCCAATGCAGGCACCTCAAATTGCTCCTCAATACCAACATACAAATAGTCAGGTTCATTTACAATCCTCTCTGTACCGTCCAAAACCGGATCTTTAGTTTCCGGGGTCTTTGAGCCGGAGCCATTATTCTGGGAATTCTGGGCCGCCTTATCCTTTCTGAACTGTACCCTGCTCTCAAGGAATCCCTTAATCTGAGATTTTACATATGCCGAAATCTCATTGGTATATGCCTCTACAGTACTTATGTTATCTTCGTTCTTTATAATAGTAGACTCGGTTCCTATGTTGTACAACAGCAAATCGTATGTACCGGGGCCGGGATATATGTATCCCCCCTGCGGTGGAACATAGTCTGTATATTCAAGTTCACCTGTAGCTGTATTGAACAAGTCTACACGCACCATATCCGGAATTTCTACAGCACCTGAATTCTCTATATCAGTCTTAATCTTCAACTGAAGATTTATAGGAGTTACATTCTCAGAGAATTCCCTGCGCTGGCAAGAGGTAACAAATGCCACAAGAGCTACAAGAAGGGTTATTGCAAAAAATCTATTCATTTTTTCCCCTCCTTTTTCCTTATTGGTATTACAAGGCTTATTGCAGCCTTTGTTGGACCTACATAATCAAACAGAATATCTCCGTCTTCTTTCAATAGCGGACCACCTTCTGAATGCACATTGTACTTTCTGCTGTTTGAGTGTATATATCCTACAGCAATTGTAAATTCCATATTAACTCTACCCCTTTTGCCCAAAGCCAGTGCATAGGTATAATCCAATCCGCCACTTATGAACTCTCCCTGTTTGCCGGTATAATCTTTTTCAAAATCAAAATAACCGCCTGCACCATACAAAGCCAATGAGTGCCCAAGAAGCCTTTTTTCTGCTTTTCTGTTCTTGCCAAACCAATAACGGCCCTCAACAGACCATCCAAGCATCTCAAAACAATTTTTATTCTTTTTGCTTGGCCATAACCACGGATAGTAATAATCGGCTCCTATTGACCATCTCTCCCCCACAGGAAGTTCAGCCCCTACGTTTAATGCAGGGAGCAACAGATTGGTTCTTATTGCAAATACAGTTTCATTTAGGGTTGGCACCTCATAGTTTGCACGGCCAGAACCGCTCTCCTGTGCAAAAGAAGAGAGTGCCGAACAAAGCAAAAAGCACGCAACTATTAGAGCCCTAAACATCTTATAAAAAGTTTTCCTAATTACCCAATATGGCGAAGATAGTAAAAATATTTCCATAATTTTTTAATTTTTTTTCAAAAAAAATTAGCGTTCTACCCCCCTTGATAATCAGGTACTTACAAAAAAACGGCTCAAAAGGGCAAGTTTTAAAGTTCCTCCTTCTGAGCCGCTAGTTTTTTACCAAATAATTATTCTCTCTGCAGGGTCCATCCACATAGGATCACCCTCTTTTACACCAAATGCGGTGTACCACTCTTCAAGGTTGCGCAATGCACCGTTTACACGCCATTTGCCCAATGAATGAACATCGGTTTTGGTTCTGCGCAAAATCTCCTGAGGGCGTACATTCTGTGCCCATAGGTTTGCATAACCCAAGAAGAATCGCTGGTTGTGGGTGAAGCCGTCAATCTCAGCCGGTACAGGCTTATCTTTTAGGGTATTCATATATGCCTGGTATGAGATAAGCAAACCGCCCTGGTCTGCAATGTTCTCACCCAAAGTGTATGCACCGTCTGCGTGAACAGTGTCAATTACAATAATTTTGTTGTACTGCTCTACAAGCACCTTTGCGCGCTCATTAAATTTGGCCTCATCTTCTGCCAGCCACCAGCCGCTGATATTTCCGTCTTTATCGTAGTTGCGGCCCTGGTCATCAAAGCCGTGAGTCATTTCGTGGCCAATAACTACTCCAATACCGCCGTAGTTTACTGCATCATCTGCATTAGGGTTAAAGAAAGGTGGCTGAAGGATTGCTGCAGGGAAACAAATCTCATTAGTTGTAGGGTTGTAATATGCGTTTACTGTCTGAGGGCTCATTCCCCACTCTGTTCTGTCTACAGGCTGTCCTTCATCTTTCATCATATCGTTGTGACGGAACTCGCTTGCACGGCACATATTTGCCCAGTATGAATCATTTTTAATCTCAAGGGCAGTATAATCTTTCCATTTGTCGGGATAACCTACCTTTACAATAAAGGTTCCAAGTTTCTCGTGTGCTTTTGCTTTGGTTTCATCACTCATCCACTCAAGGGCATCAATTCTCTCACCCAATGCCACACGCAAATTTGCCACCATCTCCAACATTTTCTCTTTAGAAGAGGCAGGGAAATATTTCTCTACATATTTCTGGCCCAATGCCTCAGACAGTGTACGGTTTACAACAGAAAGTGAGCGTTTCCAAACCGGCTGCAACACCTCTCTGCCCTGAACGGTCTTGCCAAAGAACTCAAAGTTTGCGTTTACAAAATCCTGGCTCAAATAGTTTGATGCAGAGTTAAGGAGTTTGAATACAAGGTACTCTTTCTGGGTATCCAAAGATACATTCTTAAGCAGTTTGGTAAGGGCTGCAAAGAAGGTTACCTGGCTGGCATTTACCTCTGTAGAGTTCTTGATTCCAACCTCTTTCATATATACATCCCAGTTGATGAAGTTGTATTTCTTTACAAAATCCTTCAAAGGCATCTTGTTATAGTTCTTGTGAACATCCCTTAGGGCACCGCGGTCTACAGAAATTTTGGCAATCTCAGTCTCAAGTGCCAAAACTGCATCTGTAGAGGCAGCAGCCTGAGCCTGGGAGTAACCGGCCAACGCAAAAAGTTTGTTCATATACTCTTTGTAGGCAGTGCGGATTCTTACAGAGTTCTCATCATCCAAAAGGTAATAATCACGGTCACCCATAGAAAGGCCACCCTGAGAGAACTGCAAAAGGTTCATTGAGCTGTTCTTCTCATCTGCTCCAATGTACATTCCAAAATAGGATCTCACTCCCTGTTTCTGCAAAGAGGCAATCATAGATGCAAGCTGGTTGTTGTCTGCAACTGCTTTAATTGCAGCAATCTGCTCTTGAACAGGAGCTGCACCATCTGCATTAAGTTTTGCAGTGTCAAGGCCAAGGGCATACATAATCTGAATCTTCTCCCCTACACTGCCAGCCTCCTGAGCTGTTGCATTAAGCTCCTCAATAAGAGATTTGAGCCTCTCCTGATTCTCTTTGTCCAACTGGTCAAAAATACCATAACGGGCATACTCCGGAGTTAGCGGATTGTTTGCCATCCAACCGCCACAGGCATACTGGTAAAAATCCTCACCAGCCGCAACGGTATTGTCAAAATTGGCAAGGTCAATTGCAGGCTTCCCCGCATCCTTGCTCTGTGAGCAACCGGCCAACGCCATTGCTGCAACACCAAGTACCATAAAAAATCTTTTCATATAATAATTAGGTTAATAATTTCGCGGTATTCCTTCGTAACAAACATACCCCCCGGCATCCCCCCCATCAGGGCCAAGCTCAATCTCCCAGTCGGCAGCGGCAATCACATCGGGGTTATGCTCCACCACAATAATGGAGTGCCCCCTCTCTACAAGTGCATTGAATGCCGCAAGGAGTTTCTTAATATCGTGGAAGTGCAATCCGGTAGTAGGCTCATCAAAGATGAACAGGGTTGGTCCGGTAACAGCCCCCTTGCCGCCACTCTCCTTGCTCAGGAACTGGGCCAGTTTCACCCTCTGGCTCTCTCCACCGCTAAGGCTGCTGCTGCTCTGCCCCAACTGCACATACCCAAGCCCCACATCATCCAAAATCTGCAACTTCTGCGCAATCCTTTTTGCCAAAGCCTCCTTTTGCCCTCCAAAAAATGCAATAGCCTCCTCCACACTCATATCCAGCACCTCATTTATACTCTTGCCCAAATATTTCACCTCCAAAATAGCCGGCTTGAACCTCTTGCCTCCACACTCCTCACACACCATTTTAATATCTGCCATAAACTGCATAGGAATGGTAATGAACCCCTCCCCCAAACATTGCGGACACCGGCCTCCATCTATATTAAACGAGAAATGTGAATGCCCAAAACCGTTCATCTTTGCAAACTGCTGCTCAGAGAAAAGTTTGCGTATATCATCATAAATTTTCAGATATGTAACCGGATTTGAACGGGAACTCTTACCTATAGGGTTCTGGTCTACAAATTCCACCCCTGCAATCCTGTCCAAATCTCCCCCAAGCTCCTTAAATGCTCCCGGTTTAAGCCCAAACTGCTGGAAATGGCGGGCCAAGGCAGGATAGAGCGTATCCCCAATAAGGGTAGATTTTCCGCTTCCGCTCACCCCCGTAATTGCAGTAATCACCCCAAGCGGGAACTTTACAGAAACATTCTTAAGATTGTGCTCCATTGCCCCACAAATCTCCACATAATGGTTCCATTTCCTCTTCTTGGACGGGAATTCAATCTTCTTTATTCCCGACAAATAATCAATTGTAAGTGACCCTGAACTCTCCCCTTTCTTTGTATTTGCAAGGGCATCTTCAATTCCCTTGGCAACCTCCCCCTGAAACACAACTTCCCCACCGTTCACACCGGCGTATGGGCCTATATCTATAAGTTCATCTGCAGAGCGGATAATCTCCTCATCGTGCTCCACAATAAGAACAGTATTTCCCAAATCCCTCAAATCCTTAATAACCTTTATCAGACGGCCGGTATCTCTCTGGTGCAATCCAATACTTGGCTCATCCAGAATATACAAAGAACCCACAAGGCTGCTCCCCAAAGAACTCACCAAATTGATTCTCTGGCTCTCACCACCGCTCAAAGTATTGGCGTGACGGCTTAATGTAAGATATCCCAATCCTACATTCTCTATATAGTTCAATCTGCTGCAAATCTCCTTAATTGCCCTCTCTGCCACAGCAGCATCATATTTGTCCAACTGAAGTTCCTTAAAGAAAAGGTTCAATGAGGTTATGCTCATATCCATAAGCTCCGCTATGGTCTTTCCCCCTATCTTCACATAATTGGTCTCCTTGCGCAAACGGCTCCCCTCACACTCGCGGCATATAGTTTTGCCTGAATAGCGTGCCAGCAGATATTTGTACTGAATCTTATAGCGCATAGTCTCCACCATCTCAAAAAATGGTGTAATGCCTGTAAAGTAGGAGTTTCCGTTCCAAAGGAGTTTCTTCTGCTCTTTGGTAAGCTCTGCATACGGTCTGTGAATAGGGAAATCAAACTTATGGGCATTCAGCACCAGCTCCTTATGGAACTTGCCCATAACCTCTCCCCTCCAACAGGCAACTGCCCCCTCATAAACAGAAAGGGATGCATTTGGCACTACAAGTGACTCATCTATCCCTATCATACTGCCGTAACCGCCACAAACCGGGCAGGCACCAATAGGGTTATTATAGCTGAACATAAGTTCTGTTGGCTTCTCAAAACGGATTCCGTCTGCCTCAAACACATTGGAGAACTCCTGCATAACAACCTCCCCATCCCTGCCCCTCTGCTGTGCCACCACAAGGTGCCCGTTCCCCTCATTGAATGCTGTCTGCACAGAATCCATCAGACGGGTAACATCCTCCTCCAAAAGATTCTTTGCTCCATTGTTGCCACTGGCCCCACTATTTTCCTCCACATCCGTATTGCAACCGGTTCCCGGTGCAACCAGGTAACGGTCAACCATTATATAAAGTTGCTCTGAAGCAAACCCATCCACATCCTGCAATACAGCATCAGCCCTCACCATTCCCTTGCCTGCACAGAACAGGCGGGCATACCCAGCATCCTTAATGCTCAAAAGTTTCTCCACCTTATTCTCATTCTCCAACCAATCTATCCGGGAAAGGATATAAGCGGTAAGATTGTCGGGACCAGGATTTTTAATATTCCCTATAAATTCCACCACATCATTTGCCGTATGGCACTTTACCTCCTCTCCGGTAACCGGTGAATAGGTGCGCCCTATTTTGGCATAAAGGAGTCTCAGGTAATCATATATCTCTGTGGTAGTTCCCACTGTTGAGCGGGGATTGCGGGTATTCACCTTCTGCTCAATGGCAATTGCAGGGGGGATTCCCTCAATCTTGTCTACAGCGGGTTTCTGCATACGCCCCAAAAACTGGCGTGCAAAAGAGGAAAGGCTCTCTGCAAAACGGCGCTGTCCCTCTGCAAAAAGGGTGTCAAAAGCCAGGGAAGATTTTCCGCTTCCGCTCAGGCCGCTCATAACCACAAGCTTGCCACGCGGAATCTTAAGGTCTATCCCTTTAAGATTGTTTGCCCTTGCCCCTTTAATGTATATATATTCCTGTTTCTCTTTGCCTGCCATTGCTGTTAAGAATTTTTGTTCCCCACTATATAAGGTTGTTGATTTTAAGCTTATTTCTCACTGGTTCTAAGTACGGTTTTAACCTCCCTTATCTTCTTAAGGGCAGAGGTTACCCTATCCAAATGAGCATTGTTCCCCACTGAAATTCCAATCTCCGCCACAAACTCCACCAGATTGCCAGGTTTGATACGCTCATATATATTGAACGACCTCATAGATGCCTCCTGTTTGGTTATGCACTCTATAAGCTGCGCACCTATTGAGGTGTCACCATCTCCAATCACCTTCAATCCTGTCTGGAACTGTGTTGTATTGGAAACCTGTCTCCATCTGACTTTCTGCACTCTGTAAGGATACTGGTCCAACAGTCTTGCTGCATTCGGGCAAGACATCCTGTGTATTTTCACACCTCCGGTGGCCGATACAAATCCAAATACATCGTCTCCAAAAATTGGGTTGCAGCATTTGGCCATTTTAAAGCTTATATTGTTGAGCTTGTCGCTGATTACCAGGTAATCTGTATCAGATGATTTGCTGTGCTTGGTTTTATGTTCCGCGCGATGCTCCTGTTTGTTGCTGTCGGGATGAGTCTCCTCTTCCTCCCCTTTTGTAAGGAAATCCTTCAAATCCAAAAGGTCTATTTTCCCCTCATAAATTGCCAGGAACACCTCTGCTGAGGCCTTCATCTTATAGTGCTTTGCGATGTCTGCCAGCACATCATCATTAAGTTCCAGCTTCCAGTTCTTCATTCTGCGCTCCAACAGCTCACGCCCAAGGTTCATAAGTTTGTTCTCCTCCTCCTTAAGCTTTGCCTTTATACGGTTACGGGCCTTGGATGATACAACAATCTTCAACCAGTCTGCAGAGGGCTTCTGGTTCTTGTTGCTCATAATCTCCACCACATCGCCTGTGTGCAGTTCATCCTTTATAGAGGCAATCTTGCCATTTACCTTTGCCCCACTGCACTTTACACCCAAATTGCTGTGTATATTGAATGCAAAATCCAATACACTTGCCCCTTTTGGCAATTGCTTGAGGTCTCCTGTTGGGGTAAATACAAATATCTCATCCAGCTCTGTCTGAACCGCATTGGTATATGGGTTCTCCTTTGAGCTTTCCAACATACTCTTCACATTCTTCAACCAGTCATCCAACCCCTGCACACTCTTTATCCCTTTGTAGCTCCAGTGGGATGCGTGGCCGTTCTCTGCCATATCATCCATACGGGCTGTACGTATCTGCACCTCTATATAGGCCCCCTCCTTATTCTGCACCGTTGTATGCAAAGATTCATATCCGTTGGGTTTTGGATTGGTAATCCAGTCCCTCAGACGTTTTGTATCAGGCTTGTACTCCTGGGTTACCCTTGAGTAAACTTCCCAGCAGTAGTCGTGCTCCTTCTCAAGCGGAACATCCAAAATGAACCTCATTGCAAACACATCATATACCCCCTCAAACGGCACATTCTGTTTCTGCATCTTCTTCCAGATTGAGTAGGCGGTTTTTGTACGTACCTTAAGCTTGTATTTTATACCGCTGTCCTTTAAAGATTTCTCAAGCGGCTTTACAAACTCCTGCGCCAGTTTTGCCCTGTCGCCCTCTGTTGCCTTAAGTTTGTTGGTAATTGTGCGGTAGTTCTCCGGATCTGAATGTTTGAAGTACAAATCTTCCAGTTCACTCTTAAGATTATACAGTCCCAACTGGTGTGCCAGCGGGATGTACAACATTATTGTCTCTGTAACCTTGCGCTTGATACTGCTCTTTGGGAACAGTTCAAGATGACGCATAATTTCCAGCCTGTCTGCAAGTTTTATTAAAGTTACACGCGGATCTTTTGAGTACGAGACAATAAGTTTCCTGTAATTCTCCGCCTGCAATCCGGTATCTTTTGGGGTTATTCCCGATATCTTGTTCAACCCTCCAACCATAGTTATAACCTCTTGCGGATACTCCTTGGCAACCTGCTGCAAAAGGGAATCATTTCCCCTTGTAGCCTCGTGCAGGAATACTGCAACTACCGCCTCAGGCATAAGACCCATCTCTTCTGCCACAATTTTGGCAACCCCAACCGGGTGCTCTATAAACGGATGTCCGTTTCCCCTCTGCTGTCCTTCCAGCTCTTTCTTGGCCAAGTTGTAGGCACTCTCCAATATTTCTTTCTGCTCAGCAGTACAATTTACTGCAATATTGCCCAATCTCTCCTGTAGCATATCCTGCTCCTTATTTTTTAGAAATCAATTCTCCCAAATATTTCATTTCATCCCTGAATTTGGCTGCCCTTACAAAATCAAGTTCAGCAGCAGCCTTTTCCATCTCCCTTTTGGCACTTGCCATTGCTTTTTGCAACTGCCCTTTATCCATATTCCTTATTACCGGATCCTGCAGTACATTAACTGCCTGTTCCTCTCTGGCATATTCTGCTCCTCCCATAGCCCTGTCAAGTACATTGCGCTCTTTCTTAAGCACTTGGGTAGGGACAATATTGTTTGCCCTGTTGTACTCCATCTGCTTTTCACGCCTGCGGTTGGTTTCATCTATGGTACGCCTCATACTTTTGGTTATAGTGTCGGCATACATTATCACCAGGCCGTTAATGTTTCTTGCAGCGCGTCCGGCAGTTTGGGTAAGTGCCGTTTCACTTCTAAGGAATCCCTCCTTGTCCGCATCCAGAATTGCCACCAGCGAAACCTGAGGCAAATCCAACCCTTCGCGCAACAGGTTCACACCAATAAGCACATCAAAACGCCCCGCCTGAAAATCCTCTATAATCTCTATCCTCTCCATTGTATCCACATCTGAATGGATATAACGGCATCTCACATACATCTTCTGCAAATATTTGTCCAACTCCTCTGCCATCCTCTTGGTAAGGGTTGTAACCAGCACCCTCTCATCTTTCTCTACCCTAATCTGTATCTCTTCCAGCAAATCATCAATCTGGTCCTCCGTAGGGCGAACCTCAATTGGTGGCTCCAACAGGCCGGTAGGCCTTACCACCTGCTCTACAATCAGTCCCTCAGATTTATCAAGTTCATACGGTGCAGGGGTTGCACTTACAAATACCGTCTGACGGCTCAACGCTTCAAACTCATCAAACTTCAACGGACGGTTGTCTGCCGCTGCAGGGAGCCTGAATCCGTACTCAATAAGTGTCTCCTTGCGGGAACGGTCCCCTCCGTACATTGCCCTTATTTGGGGTATTGTAACGTGGCTCTCGTCTATAAAGGTTATAAAGTTGTCGGGAAAATAATCCAAAAGGCAGAATGGTCTTGTTCCGGCAGCCCTTCCGTCAAAATATCGGGAATAATTCTCTATGCCCGAACAATATCCTATCTCCTCTATCATCTCCAAATCATACTCCACCCTCTGTTTTAACCTTTTTGCCTCTGCGTGCTTCTCTATGCTGTGGAGGAACTCACATTGTTTGTACAAATCCTCCTGAATGTTCCATACTGCACTCTTTATCCTCTCCTTTGTGGTACTGAAAATGTTTGCAGGGAATATGGCTATTTCATCCACAAACTCTATTGTACCGCCACTCACAGGGTCAAACATCTCAATCTCCTCAATCTCATCTCCAAAGAAAATCACCCTGCACCCTTTATCACCATATGCCAGGTAAATGTCAACGCTGTCCCCCTTTACCCTGAATGTTCCCCTCTTGAACTCCACATCATTGCGGGAATAAAGGCTGTCTACCAGCTTGTAGAGGAACTGTGTACGGCTGAACACCTGCCCCACTTTAATTTTAACCGTATTGGAATGAAAATCTGCAGGGTTGCCAATACCGTAAAGGCAAGATACACTGCTCACCACAATTACATCTTTTCTTCCACTCAGCAATGCGCTGGAACAGCTGAGGCGCAGCTTTTCTATCTCATCATTGATGCTCAGATCCTTCTCTATGTAGGTATCCGTTACCGGCATATAGGCCTCCGGCTGGTAGTAATCATAGTAGGAGACAAAATACTCCACGGCATTATTTGGAAAGAAAGATTTGAACTCCCCATACAGCTGTGCAGCCAACGTCTTGTTATGGCTGAGGATAAGGGCCGGCCTTTGCAACTGCTCAATTACATTGGCCATAGTAAAGGTTTTGCCGGAGCCTGTCACACCCAAAAGTGTAACGGCATCCACCCCCTCCCTTATGGCCTGGGTAATCTCCCTAATTGCACCAGGCTGGTCTCCTGTTGGTCTGTATGGTGATTCAATCTTAAAATCCATCTTATATTACTTCTTTGCCTGCCCTTCTGCTATTCTGCAAGCTTTTATATAGTCATTCAAACCCTTTGCCACATTCTCCATCATTGCCTTGCGGAATGCAGGGTCTGCCAATTTTTCCTCTTCCCACAAACTTGAGATGAACAATGTCTCCACAAGAATGCAAGGGAAATCTGTAATGGCGCTCAATGAGAAATTGAAGTTTCCTACCATTCCAAAGTTCTTTACGCCATCCATCTGTAGAAGGTAT